>JGI24698J34947_10000862_pt1 | contig 15288 bp, 2 predicted proteins | sample TergutMp193P3_FD_34947 | JGI IMG/M metagenome (IMG submission 34947) | reverse complement strand
ATATCCCATGTTCCTACTGCGTGGTAGAAATACAGATTTCTACCGGATAAGTATTGATAATTCCGAGATTTAAATTTTATTAGAAAAAGTTTATTAGGATAAAAATAATAATAATTATTATTATCCCTGATATAATTAACATTCAACCATTGCCCAAGCAGCCTTGATTCTTCTTCCGTCAATCCGTATTGCGTTTCGAGGTCTTCAAATTCATCCCAGAAATAAGTACCGATGGGATTCTCAATAATGTCAAAAGCTTCATTAAATTCCTCTTTGAGTCTGTCAAATGTGTATATGTCGTCTTCCTTTGGTTCATGGCTAATAGTCTCGTCTCCAAAAGCTGTGACAAAAAGAGTTAGTATTAGAATGCAAATAATCAATATTGTTCTTTTCATGGATTTATCCTTACCCTGTAAAAATAGGTACTATTTCTCAATTGATCAAAAAAAGTGATGTCATATTTATTAGTTGCAAACCTGCTACTTATTATTCCACAAAATGTACCGGCTTGTACAAATATAAAATGATGTGAGGGAAGATTAAATCCATTTGTACCCATATTCTCTGAAGTTACTGGTATAGAAGATGTTACTAATCTTCTATTACCCAAAAAAGCAACATGACCAGATCCATCTTTGTTATAAGTAGATGCAATAATTAAATAACCATCGTCAGCAAGTTGCTTTATTCCTTCTATTCCCCATTCATCTATTTCAAGTCTTTCCATGTATGGGTTATTTATAAATGATAAGAACATAGTATTTGCGTTAGTTAATTCACCTACTGGGAATATACTTCGATGTATTTCGTTTCCGAAATGGGTTGAGATCATATCATATAAAAATTTATTGCAAAAAGTATCTATAATTTGGTTGCCTTCAGAATTTAACACCGGATCATTGTTAGCATTGACTCTGCCTTTTGGTAAATAAGCATTAAATAAAGTGGGAGTTATTAATGTATTAAAAAATTTATAACTGTCTTTCTCAGGATAAGTAACGTAGTTGCTTCCATAAGTGCTTTGTAAATTCGCTATTTCATCTGGGGTGAATAAGCGTGATACAAATGACTTGAAGATGTCATATCTATTGTTGGTAAGATTTAGATATTCTCCAGGAGAACCATAAATTCGGATTATAGCTTCTCTGGCTTGGTTTTCTTGTATTCTGGGAATTAAACACAATCCTAAAAAGGATTCTTTCGAAATTGTTTTTCCCATATTTATATTTGTATAATCGGTATTTGATCGTCCTAAAAGTATGTCATTGAGTTGTGATTCATTACCACCCCAATATCCATTTTCATCATGAGTTAATCCTGATCTTGACATTAAACTACGAACTCTTTGAACTCCAGCAGAATCATTTCGATCAACATTCAAAAGCCATAAAAGCGCACCTTCAATGTCATCAATACTGCTTAATCCCATTTCTCGGTACGATCTAAGGACCTTGCCGTCTGCATCCTTCAATGTAGCAAAACCATCATATTCAAGATTTCCCTCTCTGGTTAGTTTCCAGTAATCCGCGCTCGAATCATAATAACCGTCAACATAGGCGTTGAAAAAATTAGCGCCTTGGTTGTAAGCAATAAAATCATTTACCAGATTTTTATTTTGCGACAGTTCTTCCCAGCTAAGATCCATCTTTCTTGCCATTTCCGTGTGCGCCCATACAGCCAAATTTGTTTCCATGCTGTTGTCGTCCGTTATAATGCCGTTCCTGTACGCCTCATGCTGTAAATAAATCGCGTTGATTTTATCATTCCCGCTGTCCAGTATTGATATAATCCGGCCCTTTCCATTGCTTTTCAATATCGTGTACCCGATTTTGTCATATTCCGAATACAATTTAAGATCGTCCAGGCCGCTCGCTATGCGCATTGACGTATTCTCCGCTGTCCAGTCCCCGTTTATGTAGGTGTCCATCGCTATATTCCGTTTTTGTTCGTCTTCCATTTTTTGCATTTTTGAATAATCAATACCTCGTTTGGTAAGATCATACAACGCTTCTCCAACATCAATGCCACCTGTTCCGATACGGCTTGTTATCCCGTCACTTCCAAAATTCACTTCCAGTAAACCGAATTTGCTGAACGCGTTTCTCAAATTCCCCATAAGTTTTATGCCTGAGGTGCTTTTTGCCGGTTGCCCATCGTTGTTATTTCGCGCAATACCGCCTGTTATTATATCAAATATCGATCCCATATTCAATATATTCATTGTAAGCCCTCCCATGTCGTCATAGGCTTTCTTGAAACTGTCGCCGAGATTCATTCCCGATCCAAGATTATACGCGGTATACACTCCGTACTTCGCCAGTTCCGCGCCGCCTGCTTTCGCCAGGTTAACAGCCCCTCCAAAAAATTTTTGCTGTGAGGCAGAAAGAACATTTTGATTGCTCAGATAACTCCCCAATCCTGAAGATACTCCCACTGCGGCCATTGAGGCTATGGTATTTGCGCTGTACCAGCTTGAGTTCGCGGTTTCCCAGTCCATTTTGCCGGTCTTAAAATCATACGCATTTATGTAACTGCTCGCGACGCTTGTAGTGTAGCTTCCCAAAGCTGATGTCGCTCCCATCAGCGCTGCCTTTCCAAATGAGCTGGATGTCTTAATAGTAGATGACAAAAAATTTGTTCCCGCGCCGACTACACTGCCTACAGTATTTGTAAGTAACGATTTCCCCATATCAAAACCAGCTTCATCCCATGTTTTATATCCAAGAGCCGCGTCAAGGGTTCCGAATACTATATCGCTGGCGGAATTCACGAGGATCGCCGCTCCTATTCCGAGAAGGCTTGTTCCGCCTGTGAAAGCAGCCGCCACTACCGCGCCTGCGATTTGGCCTATTGAACGAATCGTAGGAGCCGAGAAAAAGCTGCCCGTGTCGTCCCACATCCGCTTGTCCCAGGCAGGCAGAGCCTGCTCCGCTTTTCCCTTCCTGTCAATCATGTCCCAATAGGTAAAGTCAGCTAACAGGCGGCCAAGTTCTCCGGCGCCTTCGTCGTAAAAGAGCGATTCTCTTTTTAAGTTTTTATAGTCATATCTTGTATCCGGATCGTAGCCTATGTATTCGCCGAATTTTCCCGGAGACTGGGTGCGCTTTTCTTTTGAGTTTCCCTGTCTTCCTTTATCTATCGGTTTATCAGTTTCCCCTCCGAAGATTTCGTCTCTATAGGCGTTTACTTCCTTGATGACGTTTTTTATCAAGCCGTGTATTGTATCGGAATCCAAAGTTGACAGGAAATTTTCGTCAAGGTTTGTCTGTATTGATATAGGCTCCATTATGTAATCTGCGTAACCTGTAATGGTTACCGTTTCTGAAATTATTGGCGTAAAAAGAGTGGAGCCTTTTGTTATGTCTTTGACATAATTATTTCCGCTCCTTCTCCAGAGTCCGTTAGTGATAAACGTGTTGTCCATGCTTTCCCTGAAGTTCTGATTGGCGTTCAGAACATTCGCGGAAAGGCTGCTGATTATTTGATTGGCGTCCGAGCGGGCTGTGTATGCGAGTTTTTTTGCTTCGGCTGCCGCGACTTCGGCGTTTGTTTTTCTCGCGAGGTCTGTCGCAGCGGATTTTACAAGTGCCGCGTCCCATGTTGAAACGCCTCCCATGCCGCGCTTTACAACAGTAGAAACCGTACTCGAAATGTTATTCATGGAACCAAACGCTTTTGCCATATTGGCTATTCCCGATGACTGCAAAAGCTCCGTCATCAGATTTTGCGCCTGTGGAAACGCGTCCCTAATGCCAAGCGGCTCCCTTGTATCAACCAAGCGCGACAGGCGTTCTCCCTCCGCGCCCAAGAGCGACAGGAATGATTCTTCAGACGCCTGATTTGCGGCGGCTGCCGCCTTTTCCAGCCAGCTTTCCTTGTCTTCAAGACCCGCCAAATACGCTATTGTCCACTCTTCATCGACGCGGCTGTACTCGTTTTCAAAATTTATCGTCCATTGTCTGTAAGCCTCCTGCATTTTTTGAAAGCCGATGTTCCAGTCTGCTCTGCCGTTTTCAAATATTAACGCGGCGGAATCCAGCCATTCGGAATATTTATCCTGTATGTCACGTAACATGAAATCCCATTCGATTTCTCTGGCGGCAAGTTCCGCATTGTACCTGTTCGTCAGCGCCCTTTCCGTCAAAGTGACAAGTTCGTCTCCAAGAGCGCTGAATTCGCCGTAGAAATCCTTGTCTGTATTCAGGTAGAGCGAAAAATCTTTCATTAAAGCTGTGTGCATATTGGTAAGATGATTTTTCCATGCCGCGGTGTTTTTTCCGAAAGCGTTTTCGGCGGCGGCTCTTAAATCATTAACATTGCCGGTTCCCGCCAAATAAGCTTCCACTGCCGCCTGGTAATTGTATTCATTGTTCAGCCTGTCCTGCGCGCTGTATTGCCAGTATGTTTCAAGATTTTTTCTGCTGTTATCTTCCGCGTTTTTCGCCCAGCGAAACAGTCCGATGAGAGCATCGGTAATATTTGAGAAATTTCCGAAAGAAGTTTCCTTCATTTTTTCCCAAGAAACCCTGATGTCATTAACTTCTTCTTCTTTTAGAAGGTAATTTAATGCGCCTGCTATGTCATCCCAAACGATGCTTTGTCCGTTCTCTTTTTCAATTTTCAACGCCGCCAGTTTTTCACAGGATTCTGTGTATAACGCGGCATAATCTTGTATGGACGAAAGATTGTTTTTTATACCCTCTTTCCATTTATCAACATTCCCTCTCGTTCCATTATAAGCAGAATCAATCTGTTTAAGGGCGTGTTTATTAGTATCTATCATAATATCATATATCCAAAACGACAAGAAATTTTTGTCTTTCTTTCTTTCTTTTCGCGCATATTCAAGTCTGTTTTTGACGTAGTTATACGCAAGTTCGTATACGCTGAGTGTGTAAATATTCTTAAAACCATCGCTGTAGCCGCTGCCTGATAATGCCAGTATTATGTAGTATTCCAAATCGGCTCTTTCTTCCGCGCTTAATTCTTCCCAGGCCTTGCGGTATATTTTCGTGGAATTTTCAAGTTTTGGATTTGGCGTAAAGAACAAGGTTGAAAAAGAATTGACCCACTCATCATCGGTCAGGAGATCATACAAATCTTTTGTCCAATCAAGGAGACCAATTCCCGGCTTTACCTGTAATTTGCCTAACTCTCCGCCATCTTTCATTTCCCCCGGTCCAATATACTTACTTTTTAAGTAGGTGATATCTTTATTCGCATTCATTAATGTAGATATCAGGTAATCCCTTGCCAGACCCCACTTCATTAACTTTTCCTCATCAGAAAAATATTCCGACATTCTCCGGCTTAAAGCCAACAGGGACTCTTCAAAATCGCTTAGATGCGATGTATCGCTGCTAAAAAAATTATTCAGGCTGCCCGCTGCGTCATCATTTACTCCGTACAGCTTCATGGAGTTGTCATCCTTAAAAAACGCAAGCCTGCCGTCTTTAACAGTAATAAAGTCTTTAACAGTCCATTCCTCCATTTCCGCAGGCAAGGCGTAATTTGCATAATCTTTGTATACATCGCCAAGGTTATTAAGTGAATCTTTATACGACGCGAATATTTCCTTATTCCTGTTTATTTCTTCGGAAACTGATATCAAAACGGAATTATAGGCATCAAGCACTTTTAGTTTTCTGCCGAAGCTTTGTTCGTATTCTGAATACAGTGCGTTGTACTGCGGATCATTGTAGACGCGATTACTTTCATTTTTATAAATATTTGAAAGAACGGTCATAACTGTTTGAGCCTTAACTAATTTTGTTTTACAGTACTCAGGGTCTATTGTTTCCTTATCCAGATAGGCTGTACTTGCCCACCTTTGTATTGCGTCCTGCTTTTCATATTCAAAACGATATTGATCCGTATTATCATGCGCTGTCTTTAGTATGTTGTACTGTTTATCATACAAAAGCCCGCTTGTCATAAATTTTTCCGCTGCGATAAAGAATTCATCCCTAATCGCGTTATATTCTTTTTCCTGCGCGGCTATTTCATTAAAAATGAGCTTCATTTGTTCATTTATTTCATTTAATTCCAACTGAGAAAATTCGTAAGCTCTGCTGATGTACACAATATCACTGTATTGATACTCAAATGAGCTGAAATTACGGCTAATCCTCGACGCTTCTTCCAAATATAAATTTCTGTTCAGCGCGGAATTTCTCTCTATTTTCGCATTATCTCTCTGCGAAAACAGCGTAAAGGAATCATTGATCCTGTTTGTGAAATAAGATGCGCTGAATAACGCGTCTGCCAATACGCCTTCTTTCCATGAGGAAACAATGGTTATCGCCGGATCGATATTATCAATATTTTTACCTTCCAAATAATTACGCCAATGTCTTTCACCTCCCGCTTCTGTTTCTTCGTAGCGTAAAATATCCAGGAACGCTGTTATTTGACCCATATAATCAAGCAGTAAAATATTATCTCTTGTTTCCAAAAGAGCGGCGTTTAATTTCTCCATTTCATTGTCTTCCATGTAATTTAAGGAGTAAGCATAAAGGTACAGATTTTCATTTTCAGAATATAATCCCTCCTGCTCGAAATAAATATCTGAAACAGTTTTTTTAGGACGGGTTCCGGAATGAAACATTTTAGCCGCGGCAAATTCCATAAAAGCGTATTTCCAGTTTTCTTTTTCATATTCAAGCCATTGCGGCGTTATCGTGAAACAGTCGTCAAAATCTTTCAGGAAATGAGCCGTATTTTGAACCAAATCGCCGCTCTTTTTTTTGATTGCCTCAAAAAGATTGTCCACGTTTGGCAGAAAACTTCCTGTCTGCCTAATACCGTAATCCGCAAACAACGATGTCAATGAATTGCGGGTAACATTCCAGGCTTCTTTCTGCCCGAATGAACTGACTGCCGCATATTCACTGTAAAAATCAAGCAGGCCGCTACAGAACGAGTATTCGTCAAAATACTCCGCGAGGTATTCCTGCGAACATTCGAAAAACGAGCCGCCGGAAATAAAATAGTTTATTATTTCGTTTTCTTCATCGTTTCCGGTATAAACATTTCCTCCCTGCTTCATTCTGTTTTTTAAGTTTAAAAGAATTTCCCGTATTTCCCCGGCTGTATCTGCGTCAAGCAGGCAGAATTCAGACGCAGCGTATTCAAATTTACCGGAGTTGTGATCTTCATTAAGAAAATTTATCAGCGCCTCCAGTTCAAACTCCAGGCGTTTTTCCAAAAGAAGACGCGAGGCGTTTTTGTAATCCGTAACAAGCCGCTCTCTTAATTTATCTCCGTAAAGGGCGGTTTTTTCATCATTTGAAAGATTCAAGCCCTTTGCCGCCGCGTACCAGTCCGCTCCGCTGTAACTCGAATTTGAAGAACGCAAATTCTCGTTATCTGCATCGAAAATCAAATCAATTCCGGCGAGACGAATCCGCAGTTCGGTTTCGGAGATAAGTCCCAGCGAAACTTTTTCTTTCAGTTCCGCCAATGAAATTGTTTCACTGTCTCCGTTTATAAGTTTGCTCAGGACTGCTTCGGCGTCTTCTTTTTGTATGAAAAGACCCCAGCTTAAACCGTATTCGAGAGCGGTTCTGTAAACAGCATTAGCGCCCGCTCTAAGGAATGATTTGTAATCCTCAGCAAGAAAATCATATTTTTTGTTTAATGTTTCCAAATAATAATCGGCGCGGTTTATCACTGAAATGTTAACCAATGTCGAATAATCCGAATTCAATTGGTTTAACTTTTCTTCAACGAGCCGCATTTCCCCGCTCAGCCTGTCTAAGATTTCCTGATGATATAGAATATTCTCTCCCCGTTCATTTAACTTTATAAGTTCTTTTTCATAAACCGCAAGCGATTCGTTATAAGCGCTTTTTGCTTCTTCCCATGCGCGAATTCCTTCGGCTTCCGTCATTCTTCCGGCGGAAAATTCTTCGGCATAAGCCATTACCGCCTCTGCTATCGCGGTTTTTCGCTCCCAGTATAAAACGAGCGCTTTTGCCCTTACGAGCGCGATTTGATATTCATCAAGATAAAAATCCTCAGTTGACGCGTTAGGTGAAAGAATATCTTTTAACGCGCCTGTTCCGATCAATTCCGCGTAATCAGCAAGAATCCTGTCCCTTGCGTCAATTGCTTTATCAAGATATGAGGAATAAATGTCGTAGGATTTTTGAATTTCGATGAGATTTTCGAATTTATCATAATTGAAACCATTTTTTTTAGAAAAAAATAATTCAATGTAAAAAGTATTTTTATTTTCTCTTGCGAAAGTTATCTCTTCTTCTAATGTTTTTTTCCCATCAATTATATCCTGAATATAATGCATAGTTTCAGGATTAATTTTTTGATTGTAAAATACTATGTTTTCCGAGTAATTTTTTACTACAGCCTCCCAGACACTCTTTCTTTCATCCGAAAGCCATTCTGTAAAATCAGAATCCGCCGGGTTTTTATCTTCACTTATACCGTAATATTTCATCCAGAAAGAAATATTATCTTTTGCCGAAACAGCGGCTGAAGCGCAGACAAGATACATGTCGATTAACGCCTTTACTTTAGTTGTTCCCGCTCCGATACGCATCTCCATATTTATTTCAAATTCTTTTTTTGCATCTGCAATGGTTCTTTGAAAATCTTCCGATATGTTTTTGAAAAGAGCTTCGCCCGATTGAAACAACTCCTTTGCCTTTAACTCCCATTTCTGCCGTTCCTCTTCAAATTGATTGAATGACGCGAACCATATTTCCTCGCCTTCGGAAAACAGGCTGAAAGATTCCTGCTCCCATTCAATGCGCCTTATGAAGAATCTTTCTTCCGCTTCTTCCCAGGCCTTTAGTCCCTTTTCAAATTGTTCACTGTAAAGGCGCAGCCATTCTTCGCCCATTAACGCAAGATCGCCTGTACCCGCTTCGGCCTGTTTTATTCTGACCGTCAGTTCTTCAATACCCTGTTTGCACGCTTCCTCCGTTTCGGCGAGTAATTTTTCCGTAAACAACTTTGCGGACTCATCGTCGCTTTTCCTGCGCAGACTCCAGATATCCCTTGTCCGCCGGCTTGTAAAAATTCTCTCTTCTCTCGCGGCTATGTTTTCAAATTCCCTCTTTATAGACGCGCTTACCGATGTTCCTGTTTCGCTGATTATTGCGCGTATTGTTTCATGCATTTCATCTGACAGATAATCCAAAAGTTCGGGATAAAGATTGAGCAAGCCATTTTCCAATGAAATGCCGCTTGTTCTTACAATTTCATCCGCTTCACTTCTCCACATTAAAAGATCGCGGGAAAATTCCCTGCCTTCTTCATCAGGTCGGATAACAAGCGGATCGCCTGTTTTGTCGTCAAAGACAATGTTTCCTTCATCATCAAGACGCCACGAGTAATTTTTTTGGATTTCGCCTAACGATGACGACAAATTCATCAGCGCTTTTTCTTTTACCCCGCCGAAAAAGCGCCCGATGAGCCACTGTGAAAAACGTTTTTCCAGTTCTTCATCACTCCATTTTTCCACCTTGTTTTTTTCTTCTTCAAAGACTTGTCTGTCTTCATAAAAAAGCGAGGCTGTTAATTCCCAAGCGTACAATGCCTGAGATACGCCGAGTTTAGCTTCGGCCAGCCAGCGTTCCGGGTTTATTTCCCTGTCCGCCCTGCTGAAGTGGCTGTCAAAGACAGACCTGTTAAAACCCTTAACTTCACCAAGCGAAGAAGGCGGATTCGGCTGAGCAAACAAAGCAGCCGGAAATAAACCGAAAATAAAAATTGCCGTTAAAAAAACAGCGATAGTTTTGTTGAACATTTTTGTAATCATTTTTTTACTCCAATAAAAAAGATTTAATCCCGCACAAGCGGGATGATTTTTTGTGTCAATTTATTCTTTTTGGAAATAGTTAATAGTGACGGAATTACAGTTATCGAACAAAGACATGAACATGCCACTCCCAACGCGCCTGTCAAAGATAAAGTTCGTATCAGCGTATTCGCTCCTTCCGTGAGAAAAAGGAACGGAATCACGCCTGCTACCGTTGTGCCTGTAGTGGACAGAAGCGCCGGCATTTTTTTTCGAAGCGCCAGATAAACGCTTAAAGAGTTTTTTTCCCTTCCGTTTCTGATTGTTAAATTTACGCCGTCTACGCAAAGAACCGCCGCGTTAACTGTCATGCCGCTTACGGCGATAAATGCGCACGCGACCGCTGAATTGTACGCGCTGCCCGAGAGGAAAAGGCATAGCGCGGGAATGGAAAGAGACGGGGGAATTGCGGAAAGTACGATCAATGGAGTTGTAAAAGATTCATTTATGGAGGCAATGATCATGTAGCAAAAAATTACGGCCATTACAAGCGAAAGCACGGTTGCAGATAACGCCTGCGCCTGTTTTATGGCCTCCGGGTCAAATTCGAGCGAATATCCGGGCGGCAGATCGAGTTTTGTAAATAGTCCGCTCAGTTCCTGCTTTACGCGGCGAGGGTCCATCGGCCCTGTGGCGACAGTAATTGAAGCCGTTCTGCGCCTGTTGTCTCTTCTTATGCTTGCCGGCTCCGTTCCTTCCCTTGTCGTAACAAGCGAATCGACGCGTAACGCGCCGGAAACAAGCAGGTTCATTGTTCCTTCCCTTGTTTGACGCATAACGGCGTTATGTGTAATAGAATTTAATAAGTCTCCGGCGCTGCCTGTCCTGATCCTTACGTCCGTTTCACCGTCGTCCCCAATTCTTTTATAGGCGACAGGCCCGTACACTCCCAGACGGCTCTTTGCGGCGGCGGATGAAAAGACAGCGCCTGCCTCCGCGAAAAGTTCCCTGTCAGGAATCAAAACAAGTTTTTTGCTGCCCTGCTTAAAATTGAGTACCTGTTCATGTATCAGTGGATGTCCGGCGCAGAGATACGCCAGCTCACCTGCAAGTTCCCTGCATTTTTGATCTTCATCACCGTAAATTTTTATTTCCCAATAACGATCGCGGCTTGAGTTTTCATGAAAGAAAACAAATCCGCCGTGTATGGGAGTTTGTTTCGCCAAGTCCCTTACAGCCTGCGCCTGCGTCAGTTTAGGATCAAATGAAATGAGAAGGGAACCGGAGCCGGTTCTTGCGCCTGTCTCAACGTTTTTAATTCCCATTCCGTTTGCAAGCTGCGCGCCGTAGGAAGCGAGAAGCCTGTCCGCTTCTTCCGCGAGAAGCCCTCCGTCAAATTCAACCTGCGCGTAGACGGAATCTTCCGAACCGTAGCCGGAAGTATCCACGCCTTTCGCGATAAGCGCGAGAATTGCCGAAGCCGTAAGAGCAAGGGCGGCAGTCAAAATCAAGACAGGGTAACGAATACAGAACCTGACGTTAGCTGCAAGAAACCTGCACAGAAAACGGCTAAGCCTCTCCTTTAGGTTTTTTAAGATTCGCTGTGTTGTTATGTGACGATTTGTTTTTTGTGAATTTATTTCCCAGAGCAAAAGAGGCGGCAGAAACGTAAGGCTTAAAACAAGCGCCGTAATTGTTACAACGGCGATTGCGCTTGCGATGATCCTCGCGCCGCCGTCCTCAACCGCAGAAAGTGGAAGAAGGGCGGCAACAGTGGTCGCCGCTCCGGCAATAAGCGGGCCTGCCAGTTCCGACAAAGCCGCCGAAGCCGCGTTGTAGTTTTTGCATTTACGGATTTTTTCCGAACAGAGAATAACGGCGTCAACCGCTGTCCCAACTCCGGCGGCAATTCCAGACAGCAGGAGCCGATCAATGGAAAAGCCGCCTGTCGAAAGAATTGCCGCCGATACAAGGCAGACAAAGGGAATCGCAAGAGCGCAGAATAAACCTGACAGGCTGAATCTGTTTTTACCATTTAGAAGCAGGCTGATAAGCGCGACCATAATCGCGCCCGACAGCGCGGCGTTGATTACTGAACGGAAAGCGGCGGCTTCTTCCGCGCCAAGATCAGATAACACGGTGAAGTCCAGAGGAAGATCGAGGCCGGATAATTCCTTTTTTATATCAGAAGAAAGTTTTCTGAGATCGGCTCCATGCCTTCCCATAATTGCTATACTGGCAGTCTTCTTACCGTTCAGCCGTGAAAGTATGTCGGGTTGACGCTCCTGTTCCGTGATCAGCGCGATTTCCGAAAGCTCAATAAATCTTTCTTCTCCAATCGGAATGAGCGCTCTGTCCATAGAAAGATTATCCTGCGCTTTGGAATTTGGTTTTTCATAACGGCCGTCAACGGTAATAATTATTTCCCTGTCATTCAGAACAATGTTTCCGCCAGAAAAAATAAAATCATTCATTCCGAGAAACGATGATACTGCCTGCGGTTCAATTCCAAGCGCCGCGATTTTTTCCTGATCAATGACTATAAAAATTTCTTTTAAGCCGACTCCCGAAACAATTACTTCCCCCGCTCCTTCAAGACTTTCGAGACGCGGCTTTACGACTTTTTCCAGCGTCTGCGCGGCAAAAACATTTTCTTTTACATCGGCGGAACTGTCGAAAACTGCCGCCGACCATACCGGTATTCTTGAATTGCCGGAACTTAAAATTTCCGGCCTCTGCGCGGATGACGGGAGCGTTTCGTACACCCTCTGCGCCGCGTCGCGGACAGCTTCGTAACGGCCATGCGTTCCCGGCTTAAAACGGATAAAAACGCTTGACAGGCTGTTTTCACTGGAACTCTGTACGGACATGACGCCTGAAATGGCGAATAACGCGTCCTCAAGCGGGACGGTAACGCTTCGTTCCATTTCTTCGGCGTCAATGCCGTAATGTTTGATTTTTACTGCATAAGAACCTCCTCTATTTTCATTTATTTTTTCGCCTGAATTAAAAATGACAAATAACGACAGCGAACAGATTCCCGCCAGTATGCACAGGCTTCCTTTTTTCCTTTCAAGATTTAAGCCGAAAACTTTCATGCTTTCGCCTCCGTGCAGGCGGCGGAAGACCTGCGAATTTTCCATCTAAAAAATTTGATAAGAACGGGAGGGATTGCGAAAAGACTGAGAAGAGTCGAGGCTGCAAGTCCGCCCAGCATTGCCGCTGCCATTGATTTTTGCGAGTTTCCCAGAGGGCTTAGCACAAGCGGCAGGAGAGCGAAAACAGTCGTCGCCGTCGTGATCAGTATCGCCTGCAGGCGTTCACGCGCTCCGCTGTAGACTGCCGCCGCCGCGGAGAAACCGGCCCTCATTTTTTCATCGCTGATTTCAAAAAGAACGAGGCTGTTGTTCACTACAAGGCCGAAAAGAGCGGTCAGCCCCAGAACAGCTCCCGAATCGATCATTGCGCCTGTGATTAAAAGCGCGGGTCCCGCTCCCGCGAGAGAAAAGGGAATGCTCATCATGAGAATCAGCGGAAGAAGGAACGATTCAAACTGTGCGCCCATCGTCATGTAAAGAAGGATCAGCACAAGGAGAACGTAGACAATCAGCGAATTACGGTAGCGGCTGAAAGCGGAATCGCCGGCTCCCGTAAACCAGGAAAAACGCGCGGCGGTTTCCTCAACCGTTACGGGCAATTTTCCCGCCGCCGCAATATCCGCGTAAATAACATCGCTTCGATCAAGCCGCGCGAGAGACGCCTCCGCTTCCCTTCGCTCTATTCTTCCGATGGAGCCAAGATACACGGTTTTACCCTGCCCCGTCCTCAAGGGGACGCTCTCCAACCGCCTGACAGGATCGGCGGAATAATCATTCTGTCCCGTTACGCGCACATCAAGCGGCCTGCCTTCGATTTCAAGCCGTGACGCGACAACGCCTTCGTTGAGAATGTAAAGAGTTTCGGCTATCTGCGCCGCCGGAATTGAAAGGTAGGCGGCAGCTTCCCTGTTCGGGTAGAGCCGCAGTTCCGGTCTCTGTCCGCGCGGCCTGAAATTTACTTCCACTTCGGCGTTCCCAAACGCGTTCTGTGCTATTTCCGTCCGTTCAAGCAGTTCTTCCCTGCCAACGCCCTTTATTACAAAAGAGCGCCGGGATGAAAGTCCCAAAAGAACTTCGGTTCTATCCTTTGGAAAATAAACAGTAAATTGAATTTGTCCGTTCTGTTCCAGTAACGCCGCCGCTGTGTTTATTTCAGCTAACGCCATCTGCGGTTTTGTTCCCTTTTTAAGAACACAGCGCAGAATAAACTCTTCCCTTCTGTAATCAATATCCGCCCTGCGGCCAACGTCTTCTTCTTCGGCTCCCGCCCTTCCGTAGACTGTTTTTACAGACGGCAGCTTTGAAAAAACGCCGGAAATTTCCCTGCCCGCGGCGCCTGCCGTTTCCAGCAGAGTCCCCGGCGGAAAAACTGCGGAAACCCAGACCTCCTCCGCTTCATCAGGATTTATAAAACCCATAGGCTGAAGCGATAATAATAAAACGCCTAACGTAACCAGCAGCGCGGCTGCCGCGTAAATTCTCGCGGGGCGGCGAAGCGAGAGTGAAAGAAGGCGCGCGTATTTTTTTTCAAAAGAAAAAGGTTTTCCCAATTTGTCAGCTAACATTAAAGAGCCGCGTTTTTTGCGAATAACGAAAGTTCCCGCGCGATAAAGCGATGGAAGACAGAATTGCGCGTAAAACCAGCCGGCGGTTACGGAAGCCGTAAGGGCTATCGCAATGTCGCCAAAGAGACTTCCAAGCGGGCCGGGCAGAAGGATAATGGGAACGAAGACGAGCGCCGTTGTCAATGTGGAAGCGATACTGGAGCCCGCGATAGAAAACGCCTTGTTTCCGATTTCTTCAGGTTCGGGCGCGGTTTCTCTTTTTCCAAATGAGCGGTGAAGCAGATCAAGAACAATGACGCTGATGTCCGAGACTAAGCCGATTCCCATCGCAAGCCCGCCAAGGCTCATGCTGTTAAGCGATTTTCCCATAACGGAAAGAACGAAGATACCAGACGCGGCTGAAACAGGAATCGAAAGAGACGCGAGCAGGCTGTACCTAAGACGGCGGATAAAAACAAGCAGGATGATAAAAACCGCCGCCGCGCCGAGAGAGGCTGAGATTAATAGACTTTTAATGCCTGTGATCAAAGAAGGCGTGGAATCCGCGACAAGCTCGATTTGCGCGTCACGCGAAAAGAGAGAGACGGCCTCGTCAAGTGTTTTTCTTATTTCTCTTGAAAGCCGCAACGGATCGGAGCCGGGTCTGCGGTAGATTTCCAGCGCCGCCGCTTCTCTTCCGTCGTAGACAAATACGCTTTCCCGCCGCGCTGTAGAAGAAGTTAAAACGCCTGCGTCCGCAACTCTTAAAATGTTTTCTCCTGCGGGGAGAATTATCCGCGAAAGAGCCGCGCTTGATTCGGGCTTTCCGGAACCGACAACGACAAGTTCCATGTTTCCCTCGCGTGCGTTTCCGGCGGGAATG
>JGI24698J34947_10000861_pt1 | contig 15290 bp, 9 predicted proteins | sample TergutMp193P3_FD_34947 | JGI IMG/M metagenome (IMG submission 34947) | reverse complement strand
AGTTTTGAGTATATGCTTGACGGCTATCTGGAAGACTGTAAAGCGGAAGGCAGAGAACCGGAAAAACCATATAAAGGCTCATTAAATGTAAGAATAGGCAGCGATACCCATAGGATTTTGGCAATTGAAGCGCAGGCCAGGGATATGCCAATTAACGCTTTCATAAAAGAGATATTAGATAACCACATTAAAAAATGGAAGCACAAAAGCGTCACCCCCTGATTTGTCTTCCTAATTCTTTATCTAACTTCCAAACGCCGGAAGTTAACGGGTAATTTTCGAACAACGCCTCCGCGTCTCCGCGAACTCCGTGCGAAGTCTTAAAAACAAATTTCACCATGAATTTTCCATCGCCTCAAACTGTTCGCGGACATTTTGCAGAAGGGTAAGTTCGCGGTTGATGGTTCTTCCGTAGTTTAAAGTGCCTTCTTCAATCCTGAAAGCTTCGTCTTCCCAGAACTGAACTCCCTGAAGGTGTATCCAGCGGAAACGCCTTTCATTCGCCCTTTCGGCCCACGCTACAGCTTCGTCCCAGTAGTAGAGGGCCGCGCGGAAGCAGGCTTCCGCTATATCAAGGCTTTCAAGATTCTGATCCCTCCAGGGGGCGTTGTAAAAAAGAGCGTTGCGCTTGTTCCACTTGTTGCCCAAAAACAGGTACTGTTCTATAAGTTTGATGTAAATGTGCATGGTAAAAAGATATTGGTACTTTTCCCATTGAACTTCGTTTTCGATAACGGCAAGCGCGTACAGGGGATTTGCGAAATCCGCCTTTAGAGCCTGTTCCAGCCAGTAGATGTTTTCCATGGTGTCGTCGGGATACTGGTTGTAGTGTATGTGGAAAAGCCTGTAATACTGTTCCTTGTATGTAACATAGTACCCGTTTGCCGGAATGGCGGCCGACAATAAAACGAGGATAGAAACTATTTTAAAAACCTTTTTCACTATGAATTAAATATCGGCATCCCGGAGATTATGCTCCATACTTCTTCGGCAACTTCCCGCGCGTTTTTTGAAGCGTCTATTGTCTTTACCTTCGCGCCGGCGGCGCGGTATATTTCCAAAAGGGATCTGTACTTTTCGCGCGCCTTTTTTTGAAAGTCAAGATGTTCGTAGATTTCAAGAGAGCCGCGTTTTTTCATCCTGCCGAGGGCTGTTTCAGGGTCAATATCGAGAAAAATGGTCAATTCGGGGGCCGGAAAGCGCGAGTTAAGGGCCCGGGGCAATTCGTCTCCGCACTCAATGCCCTGGTAAACCAGCGAGGACAGCGCGTACCTGTCGCTGACTGCCAGACAGCCCTTTTTAATGTGCGCCAGAATGCCGCCGGTATCGTATAAATGCTCGTTGCGGTCGGCGGCGAAAAGAAAACACAGGGTTTCAGGCTTGACAGGTATTTCCTTTCTTAACACGCGCCGTATTAACAGGCCGATTTGGCCTTCTGTTGGTTCGAAAGTCGGGAAAAGAACGGGTTTTTTTAAGGTTTTGAGGCGCTCGGCAAGCATAGAAAGCTGGGTTGTTGTCCCGCTTCCGTCTCCGCCTTCAAGAACCGCAAAATTGTTTATAATTTCCATTCAACTCAGGCTAGCATAAACCGCCAAAAGACGCAAGGAAGCCTACGGTATGCGCAATTTCCGGATAATTTCATTATTATAGGGTACTTTATGTGTGATTTTTGCCGGAAAAGTGTTATAATTATAGCAAGAAATAAAAAAGTGAGGCTTTCTCAAAACTAAGGTTTTTGGAATGGCTCAAATTTCAGGATACAATCTTGTCAATTTTTACCGAAGAAAACGGGAAAAAAATCCTTCCCCGTTCAATTTATATAAAAATTCTCGTTTTTGCGGGTCTTATCTGCGCATCCGTTGTTCTGATGCGGCCTGTACAATCCGCTGTCAGCCGTGTTATGCTAAATATCCGCACTAATTTTCTGGAAAGAATAGAGAGCCAAATCGGCATGGAAATTCGTTATTCCTCGATCCGTCCGACTGTTTTCGGCTCCTTTGATATAAGAAATCTCAGATTAACAAAGAATGAAAGCGACTTTCTTTCCGTTTACCGGGCGAGATTGTTTTTTTCCATACCTGATTTGATTTTCAAAAAGAAATTCGCCGTCCATACAATTCAAATCGATCATCCTGTACTAAGCGTGGATTATGAAAGGGACAGGGATACTGTCGAGCTTCTGTCATCCATGATTAAAAATGACGAACAGGCAAACAGCGATTTCTTGCGGCAAATAGAGGAATTTTTGCCTAAAGAAGCCGATTACAGAATACGAAACTTTTCCCTTTACTTTACCGGCGGGGAGAGCGAGCTTAACGTGCTGTACATGGACGCCGACATCCGGTGGAACGGAGAAAAAATCGCCATCGGCGGAAAATTCAGGGCCGAAGCCGCTTATTCGCGTTTTTTTGACAGGACATTTATCGCAAAGACAACGGTAGATATAGACGGCGCGTATCTGCCGGATTTACGGGAAGGGACGGCGAATATATCGTTTTTAACATTTTCATTTTCCGGGATGGAAGAAAGAAAAAAAGGGGATTCTTTACTATTGCAGGCTTCAAGCGGCGGCTTAAGAACGATCTTCACCCTGCATCCGTCAAACATGACGGTTTCCCTGAATGATAATAATTTTCGTTTGGCTCCTCCCAAGAACGCCTCCTTTTCTTACGATTTTAACTATGATTTAATATCAGGCGGAATTAACGCGCGCGCTGATTTTGACCGTTTCATTTTAAACGATTACGCCTACTTTTCAGATTATCTGGAAAAATTCGGCCATCTTTTTAATGTGCAGATAACGGGCGGCTCTTCTTTAAAGTACGAAAAAAGCGGAGATTTGGAATACGAAGTAAACCTCACCGGCGGAGATTTTTTCAGCTCGCCAGAGCCGGAAACAGCCGTTATTGCGGATTCCTTTGTTATCAGCGTTCAGGGAAGCGATGAAAGCGTTGAAGTAAGCGACTTCAGCCTCGGCGCGTCTTCCAGCACGGCAAATGCGGGCCTTTTTCAGGGGATACTAAGCTATCAGGGCCGTCTTGAATTTGAGCCTTTTCTGCCGTCCGGGAAAATTTCCGTTTCAAGGTTCAGCCTTAACGGAAGCGAAGATACCAGCGCGTCTTTTAACATGACAGCTAACGCAAGGGAGATAAACATAACCGGCGACAGCGTTAAAATAGGGCAGGTTTCCTTTTTAAATCCGGACGTGTATCTGTATCCGCAGGAAAGATATGTAGGCATAACGGCCGCCATTGACAGCGAAGACAGGGGAACGGTGTATCTGGACGCGGTTCTCAATAAAGATCCGCTCCAGCTTGAAGCGACGCTTTCTATCGCTTCTTTTTCCGTAGCGGATATTACGGAAGCGCTCAGGCCCTTCGTTGATTTTTTAAGCATTCCCCCGTCAAGTCTCGATTACATTCATGATATTTCTCTTGATACTGAAATTTTCTTCATGACGGATTTTAAAAATATTTTATTTAACGCTCCGTATACTGTTGTTAATATGTCAAATAACGAAGGATTCCTTTCCCTGTCCGGCACTGATCGCCAGATAAGGCTGAGCGAAGGAGTATTTTCCGTATATGAAAATGAATTCCTCGTTTCCGCGCTGTTTGACTTTTCAAATCCGGCGGAATTGTTATTTTTGCTTGACGCGAGCTATCTTGATCTGTCATGGCACGTCGAAGGGCAGATTCTTGACAGAACCACGCTTATTATCCGCGATCCGAACGGGCTTAACGCATACGGTTTCATTTCAGATACAGGCTCGGCGTCCGGCTACATTGAGTGTATGGATTTTCCCGTACCGGTTAAAGGAAATCTGTCATACTTAAACCTTTACATCACTCTGCGCTACGATTCGCGTGATTTCTGGTATCTTGACGTCGCCCATCTTGAAATACAGAATCTGCAGCAGCTTAACGGAGCGGATTATTTCAGAATATCAGGCGTTGCCGATCAGGACGGCGCAAGTTTCAGGGAAATACTGTACAGCGACGCCATAGGCCTCCTTGCCGGCAGCGCGGATTTTATATGGGACAGCGATTTTTCATATCTTCAGTTTTTTGTAAACATTACAGACGGACGGGATAAAGGAGAATTATACCATGTCGAAGGCGCTGTACAAAACGGGCATATTGATTTAAACGCGTCAGTTTCCCAAATGCGTCTTGAAAGGTTTTTAAGCGGAAGCGGAACGTTATTGGTAAGCGCCGACGCGTTTATCTCGTGGGATTCAATACATTCTTTTGACGCGCGGCTTTCTCTTTCGTCCCTGCACGCAAGGACGCGGGAAGGCGTAATTGAGGCGTCAGGCAGCGCCTATCTTACAAACGATGAAATTTTACTGCGCAATTTCAGGTTTGATTACGGGGGGATAAAATCGGCCATACCTTTATTACAGTTAAACCGCGCCAACGGCGTTGCCAGAACAAACGCGGTTATTCAGGGTTATACGGACAGGTGGCTTGAGGGGACGGTTGATTTCAACGCGGACTTTGCGCGTATCGATTCGTGGCTTAACATAGAACAGGCGCTTAATTCAATTGACGGTACGCTTAAGGTTGCGAACATCGAATACGGCGATATGAGGCAGGACGAATTTGTTTTTGTTTTTTCAAATAAAAACGGAAATGTTTCTTTTTCCGGCGGGGAAAGAAATATGCTCAGATTCGAAATGGACAGCGACGGTAATTTTTTTGCCGGCCTTTCCGCGCCTGTTCCTATTGTAGGGACAATCGCGGGGGTGTATAAAAACGGCTTTATTGACGCCCATTGCAACAGTTTTTTTATTGATCTGTATACCTTATGGAAATTGGCAGCTAACATAGATGAGTTTAATATTAACGGAGGTTATATAACCGGAGAAATTGATATCCGCGGCCCTTTGCTCAATCCTGAATTTTTCGGCGGGGGCAGAGGTTCGTCTCTTCGGTTGCAAGTGCCGTCTTTTATACCCGAGGATATAAGGCCCGCTCCTTTCGACATTGTCGCGGAAGGATATGAGTTCACATTCGCCCAGGTCCCGGTAATAACGGGCAGCGGCGGAGGAAATTTGACAGGGTGGATGCGTTTTGAAAACTGGGGCCCCAAAAATATCGGCCTTGATATTGACGTTCCCCGGCAGAGTCCTGTTCCGTATAATCTCAATATAGCGGCTTTTCTCGCGAACGGAAACGCCTCGGGAAAACTTGACATAATGATTGACGTCAACAATTTCCTTATCGAGGTAATTGGAAATCTTTTTACCAACGATACCGAGATAGGCATTAATATGGACGAATTAAGGCCGCATTCCGACGGCGAGTCTTCAAATAACAAATTTCATTCCAACGTAAACATATCCGTAACGGCGGGCTCGATGGTGGAGTTTATCTGGCCGAATTCAAACAGTCCCATCCTGAGAGCCAATCCGGAAATGGGAACAGTGTTCAGGGCTTCCGCCGACACGCAGGCCGGCCAGTATTCGCTTAACGGCGACATAAAGATTCGTTCGGGCGAACTTTATTACTTTGACCGCAGTTTTTACATTCGCGAAGGAAGCATGGTTTTCAGGGAAAATGAAAGGCAGTTTTCCCCGCTTTTAAGCGCAAGAGCGGAAATCAAGGATCGTACTGACACGGGCCCCGTAACAATAACCATGATTATCGAAAACGAGCCTTTATTCAGTTTTGTACCCCGTTTTGAGACGACGCCGAGCCTTTCACAGCTTGAAATTTATACAATTTTGGGGCAAAATCTTAACAGTATACAAGGTTTTGAAAACGCGGACATGGCACAGCGTTTTATACTTGCCTCCACAACCGATATATTGACTCAAGTTGTCGCCGGTTCGGACGCTTTTTCCCAATTTGTTTTCGTACGGCAATTTGAGCGCCAAATAAGGAATTTCCTGAATCTGGATATGTTCAACGTAAGAACAAGGCTTTTGCAAAACGCCGTCGTAACAGGCGTTACAGGGCTGGGACAGTCCCCTGTTGACAGAAATAACAGTGTAGGTAACTATTTTGATAATACAACTGTTTTTATGGGTAAGTACATAGGACAGGATATGTTTGCCCAGTTTATGTTTACGATGAGGTATGACGAGAACAATACTGCTTTTGGCGGTATAGTAGTTGAACCGGATATTGGAATCGAATTACAGAGTCCGTATTTCAATATACGCTGGGATTTTTACCCGTATCACCCTGAAAACTGGTGGGTAAACGATACTTCAATTACTCTAAGCTGGAGTAAGTCTTTTTAGGAGTTTTGATGAAATTTAGGGTTTTTGTTTTTTTATTGCTCATTCAGGCAGTTTTGGGCTTTTCGCAGCAGGATTCGCTTTCAGGCGACTGGTATCAGGGAAAACCTATACGCGATATCGTTTTTACCGGTTTAAAAAACATTTCGCTGTCTGAACTGGAACCGCTGATGAATCCCTACAAGGGCCGGATTTTTAACGATACTATTTTTTGGGAAATACAGGGCAAACTTTACGCTCTTGAATATTTTGATCGTATAGAGCCGGGCACTTATCCGGCCAATGCCGCCGCCACCGAAGTTATTATCAGTTTTAACGTGGTTGAAAGGCCGGTTGTCGGCAGGATTGTTTTTTCCGGAAATTCCGGCATTCGAAGCCGCGAACTTATGGATGTAATCAGCACAAGAGTCAGCGATATATACAACCAGGCGAAAATAAGAGTCGATGTTGACGCTATTTTAAACAAATACATTGAAAAAGGCTATCCAAACGTTGCGGTAACCGCGACTGAAATCCCGTCGGGGGAATCAAGCGTTACGGTCGTTTTTACCATTACGGAACGCGATAAAATTTCCATATCAAGGATAGATTTTCAGGGCAACACAAGATTTACAAGTAACGCGCTGCGAAGCCAGCTTTCGCTGAAAGCAAAATCCCTTATCAATGACGGCGCTTTTCAGGAAGCGAAGCTTCTTGCCGACAGGGAAGCCATTGTTAGGTATTACAGGGATCGCGGCTTCATAGACGCCTTTGTAAGAGACGTTACCCGCACTTTTGATACCAATGAAAGAGGCACAAACCTTGTTCTGACATTTTTGATTGAAGAAGGAAACGAGTTTAGATTCGGCGGAGTAACATTCGAGGGCAATATGATTTTTACATCAGAACAGCTTGGAGGGCTTATTACGTCCAGAGTAGGCGAAATTGTCAATTATACAAGGCTTGAAATGGATATGCAGCGCGTTGTCGACATTTATTTGGAGAACGGTTATATCTTCAATACAATAATGAGAATTCCCGATAAAAATTACCAGACAAACGAACTATCCTACAAAATCACAATTGTAGAACAGGGAAGAGCCTACATAGAAAATATAATCATTATAGGAAATGTAAAAACAAGAACCGATGTGATCTTAAGGGAAATTCCCCTTGAGCCGGGGGACGTGTTTTCCAAAACCAAGATTTACGAAGCGTGGCGCAACCTTATGAACCTCCAGTATTTTACCAATGTTTTCCCCGAAACTCCCTACGGGAGCGAGGAAAACCTGATCGACCTTATCTTTACGGTAGAAGAACAGATGACTTCCGACATTCAATTCGGCCTTACCTTTTCGGGAACCGCGGAACCGGGGGCATGGCCCATATCCGGACTTATTAAATGGAACGACCGTAACGTAGGCGGAAGCGGAAATGAACTTGGAGCCGAGATTAACTCGTCGATTGTTAACACTAGCACATTCGCGGTAAATTACCTGCACAGGTGGGTTTTCGGCCTGCCGCTGTCTTTGGGGATTGATTTTTCGGCGAATTATTCAAAACGCAATACAACAATGGCCAATCAGAACTGGTGGTTTAACGGAGACGAACCTTACGCGTATCCCGACGGATTTAAATCCCGAAAAGAATACGAAGACCATAATTATACCCCGCCCAGGGATTACCTTATGGAATACGAGCAATGGTATTTTTCGATTGGCTTTTCCACAGGGTATCGCTGGTCTACATTCCTGGGGAATTTCGGCTTAAGCGGGGGCCTTCGCATAGGCTTTATAAAAAGCACATACGATGATAATTTATTCCGGCCCTTTGATCCGGCGCTTAGATCTGATAACAATATTCTAACGCCTAAAAATTCATACTGGATATCAGCTTCGCTTGATCAGCGCGATATTTTTTACGATCCGTCAAGAGGATATTACCTGTTTGAACGCATGGGATTTTTCGGCGTTTTTAACAATGAGCGGGAACACTATATACGCAGCGATACAAAAGCGCAGGTGTTCTTTACGCTTTTTGATATTCCGGTAGGGGAAAATTGGGCTTTCAAGAGCGTTTTGGCCCTTCATACAGGACTGTCGTTTTTATTTAAACAGCCGGGCCGCGATCAGGATTCCGCGCTTCCTATCGAAGACGGAAACAAACTTTCCGTAGACGGTATGTTTGTAGGAAGGGGATGGAGCAGCGAATACCGTAACAAAGGACTTTTGCTTTTTGACAGCTGGGTCGAGTTGAGGTTTCCTGTCGTTCCCGGAATCCTTTCATTTGATTTATTTTTTGACGCCGCCGGCGTTGAAACCGCGGAGGGTTTTTATTTCGGAAAAAACAACGAAGGAGAAGATAATTTCACAATCGAAAATATGCGTTTCAGTTACGGCGGCGGCATTCGCTTTACCATGCCGCAGTTTCCGATCCGTTTAAGCCTGGCAAAACGTTTCAAAATTGTAGACGGCGAAGTTGAATGGCAGTCAGGCGCGATCTTCGGAGATCCTTCAGATCCTTTCCTGGGAATGGATATTGTGGTATCATTTGTTTTATCATATTAGAGGTTGTTTATGTTAAAGAAAGCTTTTATTTTTCTGTTGCTTAACGCCTGCGGTTTACTGTACGGACAGCAGCTTACAAGATTCGCCGTGGTGGATCTATCGCAGGTCTATATGGCGTTCTTTTCGCAATCCCGCGCCGTAAGGGAATTTGAAGAACAAAGCGCCAGGGTTCAAAGCGATATTAACCGGATGCAAAATGAAATACTGGAATTAAGATCAAGGCACGCGGACGCGGTAATGCGCGACGATCAAAGCGAGGCTTTAAGGCTGGAAACCCAGATTAACAGAAGGTCCGAGTATCTAAGGGAGTTTTATCAGACAAGGACGGCGGAGCTCGAAAACCGCAGGAGGAATCTGATGACTTCAGGCTCTTTTCTCTCACAGGTTTACGATGAAATACGTTTTATAGCCGAAAGCGAAGGCTACACAATGGTGCTGAACTTAAATGACAATCCGGCCATTGTCTGGTACAGCCCGTCTGTTAACATAACGGATAAACTGATACAGAGTCTTCTTACAAGATCCAGAAATTAGAAAAACATGGATGCGTCCGGAACAAGCCCAATGCTCGAACAGTACAGACGCGTCAAGAAAGAGCAAGAGGGCAATATCCTGTTTTTCAGACTCGGCGACTTTTACGAGATGTTCGCCGAGGACGCCATAGAAGTATCCTCTCTGCTTAACCTTACCCTGACAAGCCGCAGCGGGCTTCCCATGTGCGGCGTTCCGTATCACGCTTCCCGGACATACATAGCGCGTCTTTTAAAACTTGGAAAAAAAGTCGCAATCTGCGAACAGCTGACAGCCCCCGCGAAAGGACAGAAGGTAATAGAGCGCGACGTTGTAGAAATAATAACACCCGGCACTACTGTTGACGAAGATTTTCTTGACAAGGGAAGTTCCAATTACCTGTCCTGCCTTGCCTGCGCAAAGCATGAGCTTTCTTTTTCATATATCGATCTTTCTACGGGAGATTTTTTTTCCACTTGCTTTCCCGTCAATGAGCCTGAAACGCTCAGGCAGGAACTTGAACGCCTTCAGATTCGCGAAATGCTCATTCAGGAGTCTCTCCTTGAAGAAAATGAAAAGATCGCCTCGGCAATTTACGACAGAAACGGCATTGTTCTTAACCGCTGGGCGGACTGGCTTTTTGATCCCGTCCAGTCAAGGGAAAGGCTTGAAAAGCAGTTCGGCCTTTCCAATTTAAAAGGTTTCGGCCTTGGCGCGGATAGCGCGCAGATAATTTCCGCGGGCGCGTTACTCGACTATCTTGACACCACGTCCAAAAGCCTTCTTCCGCATATAAGGACGCTAAAAGTATACAGTGACAGCGAATATCTGGGCGTAGACGAGGCAAGCCAGCGCAATCTTGAACTTATGTGCAACCAGCGGGATTCGGATGTGCGTTTTTCGCTTTTGGAAGTGATGGACGAGACGCGCACTGCTATGGGAAGAAGGCTTTTAAAAAGGCGCATCCTTCACCCCCTGCGCGATTTACAAAAGATCAATTCACGCCTTGATATGCTTGAAGACCTTTACCGCGATCAGGGCCGCCTGGGCCTCCTTCGCGACAAACTTGGAAAAACGCCGGATCTGGAGAGACTCTGTTCAAGGCTCGCTATGGACAAGGCGCACGGCAGGGATATGCTGGCCGTAAAAAACGCCCTTGTCTGCTTTCACGAAATAAGGGAGCTATTCGCGTCCGCAAACTTTCGTTTTGAAAACGAAGATGAAAACGCGCGTGAAAATTTCGGCGATCTGGTTAAAATACAGCAACTGCTTGAAAGGGGAATATGCGACGAGCCCGCCGTACTTCTAAACGAAGGCAATTTAATCAGGGACGGTTACAGCGCGGAGCTTGACTCCCTTCGTTCCCTGAAAGACTCAGGCAGAAAATTTCTTGAGGAGTATCTTGAAGAGGAAAAGTTAAGCACAGGCATCTCAAGCCTTAAGATAAGGTACAACAGGCTTATCGGGTACTTTTTTGAAGTAACAAATGTCCACCTTTCGAAAGTACCGAAATACTTCATCCGCAGGCAGGGTATTGCCGGCGGCGAACGTTACACGACAGACCGCCTTGCCGCCCTTGAATCGGACATTAACGGCGCGTCCGAGAAGGTAACGGAGCTTGAAAGAAAGCTCTTTATTGAAATTCGCGAAGATGCGAAAAAAGCCCTTCCGCCTCTTTCCGCCGCCTCCCGCCGCCTCGCGGAACTTGACGTGTCACAGTCGCTGGCAAAAGCCGCGTCGGTAAGGGGATGGACGCGCCCTGTATTGGACGAAACCGGCGTTCTTGAAATCCGCGAAGGCCGCCATCCCGTGGTCGAGGCGCACATCAGCCGAGGCGAATACATACCCAACGATATTGTCTTAAACGCCGACGGGGGAATTTCCTTCGCCATGATAACAGGCCCGAACATGGCCGGGAAATCAACCTACCTTCGCTCCGCGGCTCTTATAATAATTATGGCGCAGACGGGCAGTTTCGTGCCGGCGTCCCAGGCTCGCATAGGGCTGTGCGACCGTATCTATTGCAGGGTAGGCGCGTCGGACAACCTCGCGCGCGGAGAGTCTACCTTCCTTGTGGAAATGAACGAGACGGCCTTTATACTTAACACCGCGACGGAAAAGAGTCTTGTCATCATGGATGAAGTGGGCAGGGGAACGGGAACTAACGACGGCCTTTCCATAGCCTGGGCGGTAAGCGAAGAATTGCTGAACAGGGTAGGGTGCAGAACTCTTTTCGCGACTCACTTTCACGAACTCTCCCTTTTATCCAATCCGCGTCTTGCGAACCGCTCCATGGAAGTGCTTGACAGGGACGGAAAGATCGTCTTCCTAAGAAAACTGAAAGAAGGTCCCGCCGCCGAATCATACGGCATCCATGTCGCAAAACTTGCCGGCCTTTCACAGTCCGTCCTGCAAAGAGCCGCGCAGATCATGGAACTGTTAAAGGTGAGAGACGCCGATTTAAGCGAAACATTTCAATATGATAAAACAATTTTGGTTAACCATAAAAAAGACACAGTTAACGATAATAAAAATGCCGGTGGAAACGAAAAAAACAGCGATGCAAGCGCGTTTTTAGCGTCTCCCGCCGTTGAAAATACGGGTAAATTTGAAAAACTGCTTAAGGAAATCAAGCCTGAACAAATGACTCCTCTGGAAGCGATCAACCTTCTGTGCCAATGGAAAAAACTTGCGCTTATGGAAAGCGCGGATTCATCACCTCCTGAAATACCGCCAAAAGCATCCCCGAGCCGCGCCAGAAACACCGGCAAGAGCGAGGATTCTCTTTCGCTGTTTGATTAACGCCGTAATGAACAGTGGAAATTAACCGTATCGAAGAAACTGAAATGAAAGAAAACAGGCAGTATTCATAAACTTTTAGAAATGTTATAGTAAGCAAAGAATAAAAAGGCGGGGAATATGAAAAAAGCGGCAGTTATCATGGGAAGCGACAGCGACTTACCCTTGCTGGAACCGGCGTTTAAAAGGCTGAAAGATTTCGGCATTCCTTTTGAAACGCACATCATGAGCGCGCACAGGACTCCGGCAAGGGCCGCTGCTTTTGCCCAAAACGCGAAAGGCGGCGGTTTCGGCGTAATTATCGCCGCGGCGGGCAAGGCGGCCCATCTGGCGGGCGTTCTCGCCGCTCATACTACATTACCCGTCATCGGCATTCCGGTAAAATCGTCCGCCCTGGACGGACTTGACGCGTTATTATCGACAGTGCAGATGCCCTCGGGGATTCCGGTAGCGACCGTAGCCATAGACGGCGCGGACAACGCCGCGATTTTGGCCGCTCAAATTCTCGCTTTAGGCGACGACGCCCTTGCGGAAAAAATCGCCGAAATGAAAACCGACATGGCCGAACAGGTTATCCAGAAAGACAAACAATTACAGGATAAAATTAATGGTTAAATTTATCACGCAAAGGCGCGGAGTACGCAGAGTACGCGGAGAAAAGATAAGGAGTATAAATTACTTTTTAAATCTCTGCGTCCTTTGCGTCTTTGTGCCTCCGCGTGAAGAATTTTAGAAATAAATCAATACGCAAAGCATAGCAGGAGGGATTGTTTCCGCGTTGCGGAAACTTTTATTAAAACCGTCGCTTACGCGACGTAAAATTAAGGTACTAAAATGAAAAAACTGGAACAGGTTTATGAAGGAAAGGCGAAAAAAGTATTCGCGACAGACAATCCCGATTTGTTCATTGTGGATTACAAGGACGACGCGACCGCGTTTAACGGCGAAAAAAAAGGGACAATTGTTGGCAAGGGAGTAATTAATAACCGCGTCACAAACCACCTGATGAAACTGCTAGAATCAAAGGGCATACCCACGCATTTTGTCGAGGAGCTTTCCGAGCGCGAGACGCTGGTAAAAAGAGTGAAGATTGTTCCAATCGAAGTAATAGTGCGCAACATCGCGGCGGGCTCTCTTTCAAAACGGCTCGGCCTTGCCGAAGGAACGAAACTCGCGTCCACCGTTCTTGAATACTGTTACAAGGACGACGCGTTAGGCGATCCGATGATCAACGATTACCACATCGCCGCCATGAACCTTGCCTCTCCTGCGGAACTTGAAAAAATTTCCGCTTATTCTTTCAAGGTGAATAAAATTCTCGCCGAATATCTGAAAGATTTGGGGATAGAGCTTATCGACTTTAAACTTGAGTTTGGCCGCCTAAAAGACGGCAACATTGTGTTAGCTGACGAAATTTCCCCCGACACCTGCCGCTTCTGGGACAGCAAAACTGGCGAAAAACTCGACAAAGACAGATTCCGCCGTGATCTGGGCGGCGTGGAGGACGCTTACAAAGAAATTCTCAAACGTCTTTTGGGAGAATAGGAAAACTGCGGTAAGAAAAATAAATGCAAAACAGCTACAGCGAAAGTTACAAAGCCTCAGGCGTTGACGTAACCGCAGGTTACCGCGCCGTTGAGCTGATGAAAAAGCACGTCGAACGTACAAAGATTCCAGGCGTACTCGAGGGAATAGGCGGCTTCGGCGGCCTGTTCGCCCTCCCGAAAACGGGCGGCTCCGAGCCGGTACTGGTCTCAGGCACGGACGGCGTTGGAACCAAGTTAAAAATATCGATGTTATTGGATAAGCACGACACAGTCGGGATTGACTGCGTTGCCATGTGCGTAAACGACATTATTTGCGCCGGAGCGAAACCGCTTTTTTTCCTTGACTATATCGCGTTAGGTAAAAACGTCCCCGAAAAAGTTGAGAAAATAGTCGCTGGCGTCGCCGAAGGCTGCGTACAGGCGGAATGCGCCCTTGTCGGAGGGGAAACCGCCGAACATCCGGGAATGATGCCGGAAGACGAATACGACATCGCCGGATTTTCAGTGGGTATTGTGGAAAAATCGAAAATTCTTGATAAGAACAGCGTAAAAAAAGGCGACGCTATCATCGCGCTCGCTTCATCCGGCGTACACTCGAACGGCTTTTCTCTAACGCGCAAAATTTTCAACATTGACGCGAACGGCAAAATACTTGAAAAGCGCTTTGACGAACTCGGCAAGACGTTAGGTGAAGAACTTCTGACGCCTACAAAAATTTATGTAAAATCAATTTTACGGCTTTTGGAAAAAGCGCCCGTCCGCTCCCTATGTCACATAACAGGCGGCGGCTTTCAGGAAAATATCCCCCGCGCTTTCGGCGAAAAAGTTGGCGCGGTCATTAAAAAAAGCGCGATTGAAATTCCTCCAATATTTAACCTTATCGCCGCAACAGGAAAAATCCCCGAACGCGATATGTTCAACACATACAACATGGGCGTTGGTATGTGCGTAATTACATCAGCGGAAAACGCGGACGAAGCCCTGCGCGTTCTGCGCTCATCAGACGAAAAAGCCGCGATAATCGGCGAGATACGCGAAGGCGTTTGCGGAGTAAAGATTGAGTAAAAATATTTTCACGCAAAGGCGTGATTCCTATCTCTGTGTCTCTGCGTGAGTTATGCAACATTGCGGAATAAATTAGTCAAAAAAAATTACTATTGACAAAGATGAAATAGTATGGATATATTATAAAGAGGTATTACATGAAAGCTAAATTATTGTCTATTATCTTATTATTCAACTGTATATTATTGTTTCCACAGGATAATTTTGAACCGATAAGGATTGATGATGAAGTGAGCCTGGCATTTTATTATCCCGGCTCTACCGGTTCTAGAGCAGCAGTATTATGGGAAATATCGACATTAAGGTTGTCCTCTGATTTGCCTGTTTTAGACGGGGCTACGGCATTGTATCCCGTTTATGCGTCATTTGTTACTGCCGTATATCCCAGAAGATACTATGCTCCCTATAATAGTGATAGTATCGTTCGATGCAGTACTACCTCAGCAGCATATGATAATCTTCTTGAAGGAAAGGCAGACATTATTTTTTGTACAGAACCTTCGAGATATCATCTGGAAAAAGCAAAAGAATTAGGAGTAGAATTTAACTTAACGCCAATAGGTAAAGATGCTTTTG
>JGI24698J34947_10000860_pt1 | contig 15296 bp, 5 predicted proteins | sample TergutMp193P3_FD_34947 | JGI IMG/M metagenome (IMG submission 34947) | reverse complement strand
TTTCGAGTCTGACAGATAACGAACATTCCGTTACCGTCACCGCCGAAGATATTTACGGCGTAAAAAGCGAACCTGTTACGCGCAATTTCAAGGTATCGCTTGCGGAACCGACGGCGGCTGTGGTTTCTCCCCTTTACGACAAGGTGCTGCGCGACGTGATAGAGATAAGGGGAAACGCGAGTGACCTGAACGGAATACATAGCGTGGCTGTTTCGGTGGATAACGGAAATACGTTTAACACCGTTTACGGCACGGGATGGTACGAAGGTGTAGGCGCGCGCAGGAGCGATACTGAGTGGTCATACCAGTTCAATACAATAATTTTAGAGGACGGCCCTCACGTGGTATTTATCCGCGTATGGGACGGTCTTGATGTCCAGGCGACATACGCCAGCATGATCAACATTGACAATACGCCTCCCGAAGTAATACTGGACAGCCCCGGCGACGGTTCAACCTCTGTCGGCAGCATTTCGGTGATGGGACGCACTATCGATCCAAATCTTGAGAGCGTGGTTTTGGAACTGCGCAGTCTTGAAGGCTCGCCAATATCGCCCGATTACCGTTCGCGAAGATTGAGAACGGATCAGATTCTCAGGGACTCTCTCGATCTCAGGACCCACGTTGACGGCCTTTACAACATCACCGTTGTCGCCACAGACAGCGCGGGGAACGTTACGCGCACTTCACGAAACTTTGAGCTGACGCGCACGACGATACAAAACCATATAGAGATACTGTACCCGCTCGATAACGAAACTGTCAGCGGAGAATTCAATATGTACGGCATCACCGGCGGCCCTGAAAAGGCCGGAAGCGTAACCCTCTATATAAACAACGTGGCTGTTTTAACAAGCGAAGTTGATGATGACGGGTATTACAAATTTAATCTGAACAGGGACAGGTTTGTGCCCGGAAAAAATTCGATAACGGTTCGCAGCAGTTTCGGCGGGGAAAGGACGATAACGTCGCGGGAACACAACGTCTTCTACAACATGGACGGTCCCTGGGTTACAATAGACAGTTTTACATTCGGCCAATTTGCATACGAAAGACCCTATCTTTACGGACGCACGGGCTACATCCTGAGCGAACAGGACACGGCCCTTCTCGCGGACAGGAATACCGAAAAAGAGGTACGGGACGCAATCAGGGCAAAACGGGTTGAAAAAACCGAAATCAGCTTTGACAACGGGGTAAATTATTTCCGTACCGGCCCGGGCAGGAACAGAAACAGCAATTACAGCTACCGGCTTGAAACGGGTGATATGACCGAAGGGATGCACTACATACTTGTCAGGACAACTATGCAAAACGGGGAAATCGCCGTTACGCGAATGTTGGTACAGGTGGACAAAACGCCTCCCGTTATCAGGCTGATTTCTCCCGAAACAGGCGAATGGTACAACCAGCAAATTGCCTATTCCGCTTCCGCGACGGACGATGTTGAGTTGGACAGCCTGACATACCACCTGCGTGTGGGAAACAAGTCCTCTTACGAAATACCGGGCTTCCTGCAGGGGCTTTATCTTGAGACAACCATCCCGCCGTTCATAAAACAGCTTGTTAACGAAGCGCCTAATTTCCCGCTTGGCGGCGGCGCGACATATATGGATTTCGGTCTTGGACTTAGCTTCTTCGACGATAACGTCAAAATTCAGCTTCAATACGGAATGATGACAAACGACCAGTGGGTTTCATTGGGCGGCCGTTCAGGAGAAGTCCGTTACGGCGGCCATGTGCTCGGCATAAAACTGCTGGCAAACGTGTACCAACTGCCATTCGGCGCATTCGCCGGTCCCGACTGGGAATGGCTTTTCGCGACATTCGCACTTGGCGCGAACTTCTCGCTCTTTGACATGGGAAGGGAAGGCTACACGCAGAGCGGCTCTCCGACATGGATGAGCGCCCTGTTACTGCAGATAGAGTTCCCGAAAGTGACAATTCCAAAGTGGAAGTACCTGCGCACGTTCAGTATATTCACGGAAGGCCAGCTCTGGTTTGTTCCTACGGACGTAAACGCTGAGGCATTGGGTATTGACGTGGTTATTCCCCATATAATCATGGGGGTCAGATTGTATATTTTCTGATATTGGATAAAAGCCGCTGTCTTTGCCTGACCACTTGAGCCAAGTGGTCAGGTGGGAGATTGGCGGCTTTTTTGATTGGGTGATACCTAAGGAGGTTGTCTCATTATTAAAAATTTAACCAAAAATTAACTTGTTTTTTAACGAAGATATACAATAATGTAAGGTAGGGGTCTTTAGTTTATTTTTATGATATTAAGGCTTTTTTTTCTAATATAGGGGGTGTATGATGTTCGCTTTTATGGGTAAAACGGATATCCTTAAACGGCTATTTATCGGTTTTATGGCGTTTTTTTTCATTTTCACTATTGCCACTTGCGACCTGCCAATGGGACTGGGCGATCCTATTGACTGGGAACCCCCGGTGCTGACTCTTGAACCCCTGCCTCCCAACCCATACTATGTCGGGCTTGGAGCGACGCTTTCCGGCACCGTTACCGATAACATAGGCGTAGATCGCGTAATACTGCGCATGGCCGGCGGAACAGAAGAGATTTTCCGGGCGAAGTTAAACAAGGAACAATGGGTAATTGAACTTAATTTTGACGAAAGCCAGAACGGTGAAAAACTCGCGGTAGAGGTTGTCGCTTTTGATAAAAGGGGAAACTCAGGCGATACTTCAATTGTCGCGGTTACCTTGATTATTGATATAAGGCCGCCGATTATCGAAGACACATGGATTCAAAGGACGGATGTTAAAAGAGGCGAACTTGAACCGTACACCGCGTTGAAAGCGCTTGAAACCATGGACCCAAACGGCGAAAGAAGCGCCAACGCGAACAGATACCAGAACGGCTGGTTCTATATTGACGGAACGGTCGCGGAGACTGAAACAAGAATAGACATCGTATCTCTTAATATTTACGACGCGCGCGATCCCGATACCGCGCTTTTGGTGCTGGAAAAACTGAAAGACTCCAGCACTTTTAATCCGCGCTGGCTTATCAGCGAAGAAGCTTTGCTTGCCGCCGGAGACGCGTTGGTGACGGACAAGTGGTCAGCTTACAGCGCGAATTACAGAAACGGACAGCGCTACTATTACCGCGTTACAATTACCGCTTACGACAGAGGCGACAATGAAAGCGAGTATCACGAGAACTTTTATCTGGGAAACCTGCGCGTTGAGGAACAGGGTTTCTTCTGCATGTGGCAGAACGCGGACGCGCCGAAAGGCACCCTTGACGCGTCTTTACGCATTATATCGTCAGGAACAAAAGCAAGCCCGGTAATCATACAAAAAGGCTCTACGCTTCCCATTGAATTCTTTGACGACGACCAGCTTTTATACGCGTACACCGGACTCCTTACCATCGAACAGTGGGACGGAACAGCGGATATAGCATCGGGTACTACAATCCCCGCCGGCACGGATGAGTCCAAAATTTTGTGGCTCAGGGACAGGCTGTTAAATGATACGGGCGATGTTTACAACTGGCGATACGACAGATATTTTTCTACTGATGATGATCATACGAAGAATTTAATTTCAAATGAAATAAGCGCCAAAATCGATGAAAAGCTCGTCTATGTGCAAACGGGCGCTCAGGAAAAAGACAACGGAGAGTACGTTCTGTTCTCCCTTGCGGCGGACGAAAAACTTCCTCCTCATCCCAATCCGGGAGACGCAAACTATAAAGACCTTGTTACCAACAAGACATGGGAAAACTTCGATATATGGTACGTTAGCGTTATAGACGAAAACGAGCCTTTGATTGTATTTGACGTCGTAAACACAACAGATGCAAGTTATAAGATACAAGGTACAAATGGTAAAACGCCTGAGCAAACTCATCCGGGGGGCGAAATATTGGAGCCCTTAGGCCCGGCTTACAGGACAGGCAACAGCCCCGAAGACAATACTTTCCCAAAATTGACCGATGGGCAGTATTTTGAAATAAACGGGTATACCCTTCGCCTTGATAATTCAGGGGCGTCTGAAAACGAAGTAAAATATTTCCGTATGGCGTGGATACCCTACGGAATAGCGGGCGGAGCGGACAGCTATATCTCGCGGGTTCAGGACGCTCTTAAATCTTTGAGTTATCCCACCGCCACAGGTTCCGGCGGCAGTATGGCCGCTCTTGAGGCACTTGGCGTTCAGCACTGGAATTTTACTGTCAAGGCGTCTGCCGGCGCTCCGGAAAGCGGAGCGTTAATTACCGGTTCGCCTCAAATACTGGGCACCGATACAACCGATACATACAAAAAGCAGGTTTTCAGAAAAACGTTTGACGTGCTTGGCGGCCCTGACGATAAAAAGCCGGCATACAACAACTTTACCGTAGGTTCTATTCGTGAAAACGAAACAAAACTGTTTATCATATACGTTGAAGACGGAATGGGGCACATCGTGTTCAGGCAGCTTCGTATTCTGGGAAATAAAACTCCGCCGACCTTGACAGTTTACGATATAACAGGCAGAAACGTAAATTTTTTGAACAGTCCAAGGGAATTGCCGAACTTGAATAATGATAAAAAATCAGATCCCCATAACCAAACATGGGATGATAATTATTATTTCTTCGACGGTCCAAATATTACCGACGATGGCCGCGAAAGATATGAAAACTCTCTTCTTTTATACCAGCCTCAGGGTTATCAATCCATCGTTAACTCCGGCGCTCATTCAGGCTTGTCAGACGGCGACAGGACGGAACCATATCAGCCCTATCCCAGAGATACAATAATTAAATACTGGGTAACGGCGGCAAGGAGCGGTGACCTTAATGTAAGTAATATCAATATGATGGATATTACCTATTCGACCAATAACAGGGCGGTAGGACATTTTAACGGTACTAACGCGCTTAGCTATGTGGAAATGCTTCCCGAAGTAACGCAGAGGGTGTTCCTGTTTGAGGCGACAGATACCCTTGGCAATGTAGCGCGTATTCAGAGAACGGTAGCGGTAACAAACGCCGCCATGCTTAATAATATAACCACGACTACGCAGAGCGGCTCCTACGGCATAACCTCCGCATCAAACCCCACTACAATTACATTGCAGGCTAACTTTTCCAACCTTGTACTCTGGACAGGAACTAACCCGCCGCTTCTTAACGTGCGCTATACCCATAACGGCGAGCAGGTAATAAGTCAAATTCCGACAAAAACGCCTCCCTCAACGCTTACCAATCCCATTGCCTCTCTCTCCCTTGATTTTGACTTTGAAATACATGAAGGCTGTACAGGCGAACTCGAGACTATGTATATTAACATTGGCGGTCCAACAGACACAGGGAAGAAGGGAGGTGATGTTGACCAAAACAACCGTCCTATAACCCTGCCTGCAGGCACTCAAATACTGGACGCGACAAGGGGAGACACGGCCTTTACTCCGGGGAATGTTCTAGGTTTTAACTGGACATGGGATGCGTCGGGACACGGCAAGTCTCTGCAAGGACAAAAGACCATCATACTTGACGGAATACGCCCTACAATAACAAGTTTTACTTTTGACTATGCGGGAAAGACGCGATACACCGATGGTAATCCGGGTTATTTCTATAAAACCGATGATACATTAAAATTTACCCTTACCGCCGACAAGGATATTTTTACAAGCGGAAGCCCCATAATACAGCTCGAGATCGGAAATAATCAATGGCACAATGTACCCTGGCAAAGCTCAACCACCGCTAAAACAATGGTATTTAGCGTTCAAGTTCCTTCTGGTACGGCAATTCCCGAAGGCAGTGTTGCGAGAATAAGGCTTAATAATGTCAGCACAATAGTAGACAACGTAGGGAACGCCTTTTCCGGTACTGCAGGCACTTATAGCTCAACAGCAATGAATAATATTTCCACAGGATACAACGTTATCACTATTGACAAAACGACGCCCCCCGCTCCTGTAACCAGAATAGGCAGCCGCTCTGTTCCTTTTAATAACACTACCTTTACTTCAAATCCGGCGCTTGAAATAGATACCAGTGTCTCCGGTGATGACACCGCCACGGCAACAATCGAGTATTCATTGAACAACGGCGTTTCATGGCAGCCCTATCTTCCCGGCCCTGCAGGGACAAATACCATATCAAACACAAACGGGCCGATTACTGTTGTAACGCGTTACACGGACAGGGCGGGAAATATCGGCACTCCAAGAAGTCAGATAGTTGATGTAAACGCCAAATTCCCCGACTTAAAGTCGATTACCGCGGTACAGCCGGACGGTTTTTATCCGAGGACCGGCGCTACTACTTTAGAGTTTGATCTTACATTTGACGCCGCGGTATGGACCGACAGCACAGCCGGCGTTACAATAACGCTTACCAACAGAAATACGCCTAATTCGCATAATACAGGCGGTGCGACTGATACTATCGAAGGCGTTAATTACCAGTCATTCGCGAAACTGCTTACAGCGACGGCTGTAACCCAGGCAAACGCCAATACAACAATCCGTTTCGCGTGGACCGGCATCACTGGCAAGGAAATGCTTAACGGCCTGTACGTAAGCAATGTTAATTTTACCGGATTGAGAGACCGTTTTGGAAACCAGGGAGGTTTAGGAACAGCATCTATTACCGGCACTACACCTACCAATCTTTCAATTTCAATTCAGGGTTATCCTGATAACACCTGTGCCAATCTGAGCGGCGCGGGACTAAAAGTTGACTGTATAGCTCCGAGGATTACGGCGTATGCTCCCGCTACTCCCAGTGGCGGCGGTGTTGGTAATGTTATACCGGTTACTGCTGGTATTAAAAACAGAACCATTACCCTTACCTTTAACGAAAAAATGTCAAAGGGCAGCGGGACAATTACGGTGCGTCCGCGCGGAAATTACGCGATCCCTGCTGTTTTTGAAAACAACGGGTACTATCTGGGAACCGACGGAAACAGGTATTCCAACCCCTCCGCAACAACCATTCCTACAACCTATGTAGACGGCTTCTACGATGTCTACAACAAGACGACTACTCCCGCACAGAAAAACTACCTTACGCAGAGTGCTAATAACTCGCCTAATTTTAATACTCTTAACACTACAAATCCCGATATGAACAGCCTCAGGTTGAACGAAAGAACAGGACAGAGCTACGGTCCATATAAAAGAACAACCCACGGCCTTATACAAGGCGCGGGCTACACCGGGAACGGCACTGCCACAGGAGCGAACGGCCCGAACCCGACACAGGCGAACAGTATGATTCCAGATACCTCTACCAAGTGGGTGCTGGATTATCAGTACCTTATCAACGATACTGTTGCAAACAGCGCGGTTACAAATATCCGCACAACGTTGAACCAAATCAAATTCCGGTGGCAGGAAATTGACGTTACATCCAGTAATGTATCAATAGGCGGAACTGGCGCTAACGAAGGCCGCGTCGTAACTATTACCCTTCCCGAGCCGCTTCTTGACGGCCTGCAGTGGGACCTTTACTATCCCGCGGGAACCTTTACAGACGAAGCGGGCAACAACGCCCCGGCAATCGCTGAAACCGGCTACTGGTTCTGGTCGTCCGGCGTACAGGCCCCTGTGATACGCGTAAACCGCAGAAGCTTTGACGCCAGAACGTCTAACTGGCAATCGGCAACCCGCACATACGGTAATCCGGCTAATACCAACAACTGGAACACGGACGGCATTGCGATCACGGACGCCGACGGCTGGGGGCTGACAGATTTTAATGTGGTGCACTACCGCGTTGAATCAGAGACCCCGGGAGCGAGTCTGTATAGATATGTGTCTAGAGGAACTCCCGCCAACAACGGCGCCGTTAACGGGGCGTGGACAGGAAATGTTTTTGCTGCAAACTCAGGCGCTACAGTAGTAGCTGACGCAGCATGGAACGCTACAACCGCTACAAACGGCGCTTGGGTACTGCAAAACCTTATCCGCAGAGCGGGAGCTAATTTAACGTACACCGTAAGTGAAAACGGAATAACTATAACACGGACAAAATCAGGAAACGGCAATTATCAGGGACTGCGCTCCTATAACCGTGACATATTGAAATCTGTTCTTGACACAGAGGCAGATACGGGCACGAACCTTGCCCAGCTTACCGCGAATAACAGACAGAGCAGTATCTTATATAATCCCGCTTCCGGTACAATTACAGATACGCCTAGTTATGAAGCCAGCAAGAATTATATTGTCGCCGAGGCGAGAATAACCAATGGCGGCATCGATTATAAACTCAGGAGTTACGAAGGGGTTTTCAGATCGGTAATAATGCTGAATCAGAATACATACGCCGGGAATTTTGGTACTGTCAATAATTGGCCGGAAAGTAACGGCGCCCGTATGGCCCTGGTAACAGGCTCAAATGTAAAAGGCGGTATGCCCTCAATAGCGGGTTTCCCGGTGCGGGACGCGAACAATGAGACGGGAATGAACAACAGTTTTATCAAGGTTTACCATTACACAAATGTTTCAGCTACAAGCGGACGTTTCTTCTGGGTAAGCACGGAAATCGTAAGCCAGTGGTATCAGATTTCTTATGGTCAAAGCTTCTTTGCGACGGGAGAAGTTGAAAACTACCTGACCGCGGGCTATGGGGATTTAACCTACAGCTATAACCAGCAGTAGAGGAGGAAAACAATGAAAAGGAATATATTTTTTATTATTGCGTGTTTATTCATAACGGCTCTGGCGGCTGTGTTTTTCTCCTGCGACGTTCCTTTGGCTCTTGGGCATCTTCTTGATATAAAAGGGCCGGTAGTGGAATTTACCTCCCCTCTTCCCCGCAAGGCTGTTACCGAACAGTTTGATATAACAGGCGTCGTTTCGGATGAAAGTCCCATAAAAGAGCTGCTTATAAAAACTTCCAGAAGCAATGAGGAGTTCGCGAAACAGTGGCGCTATACAAGGATCGCGGGCTGGCAGGTTTCCGAAAATTACGGCATAAACTGGACCGAGTATCCCGGCGCGCAGTGGGACGGGGATGAAAAGTCGGCTAAATGGACTCTTCCGGTTGATTTGTCCGTAGGCGGAGTCAACCCCGAAGACGGCGAATATACCTTTTCCGCTCAAGCCTGGGATTCAGGCGGTTTTACTGACGACAACTCCTATAAAACCTTAGTGCTCATTTACGACAGAGAACCGCCTAAGGTAGAAGTTTATAATCCCTTTCTTTACGACAGATTTCAATATGACGGCGTTGATTTTAAGGGTGAATTGAAAGAGCTTGCCGATGCCGCTACATGGAAAGACCCTTCCCTGCTTGGAAAGTTCCTTGTGCAGGAATTCCAGCTTCAATGGCAGATAGAAGACCAGCACGACGTATGGTCGATAGAACTTTTGTTTTACGAGCACACGGCGAATATTGACGGTTTAGTGGAAACGGATGTTCCCGAAGATTATATCTATTACTACCACGAAAATCTGCCCCCTCCCGAACTTGATCCGGCAAGGAACATCAAGCCGAACGGTTCGGTATTGGTTCCCAATCTTGGCGGAAGTCCGGGGCAGTATAACGGCGGAACATTGGGAAAAACAGTGACGGATAAGACCGTAATTAAGGTGGTTTCGCGCTGTTTTGACGCGGCGGGATGGGTAAATGAGGAAAAAGTTCTGGGTTACTTTATTTTCTGGCCGCAGGCCATCGATCCCTGGATAACATTTACGGACGGCATGGAAGACTTTGATTACTACGCGGGAAAAACATACGCCACGGATAAAGATTTTGAAGCGGATTCTTTTATGATATATCCGGGAAGGAGCATAAAGGCGACGGCTTTCCAGGCGCAGGGAGTAAGCAAGGTTGAGTTTTCCCTGCATAATTACAATTGGAGTACTAAAGCGATTGGGGAACCGATGCCGCTGAATTATCTGGAACGTGATGATGTAGTTATCAAGTACGCGCCGGGCTACGGAGATACGAGGCTTGTACTAGACAACGCCGCGCGGCCCAACGGCAGTTTCTCCACGATTTTCCCCTGGGATTTCAGGCCGCCGCCGCGGACAGGCAATTATGTTATAAAGGCGACAGCTTACGATTCTAACGGGAACCCAAGCGATGAGCATTTGGCAGTTTTCCGGGTGCAGGATATTTCTTTCCCGGATTTCCCCGTTTCGCCAAGCCCTGCCGCGAGCAGGCCTCTTTTTGAGGCAATCTCAGGCGGTAATATTACGATCTCGGGCTATGTTTCGGACGCGACGGAGATTAGTTCCCTTTATATTGTATGGATAAACCCTGAATCTAGAAACTGGGCCGCCATGAGCCAGCTTTCCTATTTCCGCGACGCGGACTATGTAGGGTGGACAGACGCGATAAATGCCGTCAATCTTCCTTTTGGCTCGTATATCGAAGAAAAGGAATACGACAGCGCTCATCCAAACAAGGTGTGGAAAGTCCTCGCAGAACGTATCGGCGAAGACGACGGCAGGTTCAATACAGGTAATACTCAAGGCGAACCTGAAATCTTCGGCGAAGATCACGAGCCGACGTACCGCCAGATTTATGAATATTCGCTGGTTGTAAATGTTGAAGCTGACTTAAACATTGCCCCCGGTCGTCAGCCCTTAATCAGCCAGATGTTCCTGCTGAGGGCGCAGAACCCTGACCTTAAAACCAACATAATTACCTACGCGCCGCAGGGCGATACTGTTTACCCGACAATAACAATCGACGAAGTGCGTGTTATAAGAACGGGGTCTGGGGCGTTTACTAAAATATGTAAGCCCGGTGAATATGAGCAGGTTCCCCAGTTTTTGAACGGCGACAGGATAGAGGTTGATGGAAAATGGACGGAGGATTCTACCCAAATTCTGCCTATTCAAACCTATCTTACTCCCAATGTGAAATTTGAAATAAACAGGGAAACGGTTACGGGAACCTTAAGCCCGGCAANCGGNAACGCGACCGGCGGTACTTTCAGGATAAACGTTACTGTTGGGGCACAACCGGGTAATATAGGCCTCGCAAGCATGAAGGATACCCTTACCGTCAACGCGACTATCCAGGATATTGGAGGAAATCCCGCGGAAGTGGGNAATTCCTGGCTTATTGAAAGCGATACCCTCAGATTCCTCCGTATAACAAGCNTTGAAGAAGATAGGGCGTACAAACAGGACGAAACAATTGANATATTCATTGAGTTCAACAAGCCTGTTACGCTAAAGTACCCGGGAAGCAATCCTGTTCTGATATTAAACACTACGGGAGGCGTTACCGCCNTAGCCGAATATAAACCCGGACAAACTACCGAGAATGTACGCCAGTTCTTTACATACACCGTAAANGCCNNCCAGAATACTCCGACTAATCCGATTCGATACCTGGATGTCTCAGAAATTTCCATTGACGGAGGAACAACCCCGCTTGCCCTAAACAACACAGCATGGCAGCAAGACAATTATCACTTTACCTGGGAGCATAAGCCCATGATGAGTGACACTAAGGAAGAAATACGCCTTACAAGAACAAACGCTCACAATGGAAGCGCTCCAGAGATATCTCCAGGGGTATCATACGGTTTCTATGCCCGCGCAATACCTGTTGCCAGTAGTCCGTCTACAGACGTTATGTTCACCCTTGGAGGCGGAAAACGTATAACAATTGATAATACCCCGCCTGCAATTAGCAGCTTTTCCGCGTCTCCCACAGGCTGGCATAAAGCGGGAACCGATATTTACATTACCGCCACCTTTAATAAACCTGTACAAATTACAGGTGTTCCTTATTTGGTTCTTGGTACCGGCGGAACAAACAATCAGACATCAAACCTCCCCGGCGATGTGCGTGTAAACAACACCCAAATTACCTTTAAATATACAGTGAAGGAGGGTGATACTACCGGCGCTAACCAGCTTCAGGTAACAGGTTTCGGAGGAACAATACAGGATATTCCGGGAACGCCAATGACAACGTTTACAACGAGAACGCTGACAGGCGTACGTCTTGACACCGCCGCTCCCGGCGAACCGACAATTACCGTTTACAACACCGCTAACCAAACTGGCACACCGCTTGCGAACACATCAAACACCGATCTCAATTACCCTCTTGGGAATCTTTACCATAACGATATGTCCTTCAGGATTACAGGTACGACAGGAGACCAGCACTTCAAAAATCTTGAGTATACACTGAACGGTCACGAAACAACACCAACCTGGACTATCGCGAACGGCTCCACTTTTAACGACACGCTGGCAAACGGCAGATACACTATCCAGGCCAGACAAACCGACAACGCGGGAAATGTTTCCGCCGTCACAAAGAGCGTAACCCTTAATCTTGACAAGGGCACTCCTCTTGTTACCAACATCACCTCGTTTACAGCTAACGGCACTTACACCAATAATACCACGCGGCAGGATGTCATCAGTATTCAGGTGAACTTCAGAAAGGCTTTGACATTCAACGGAGCTCAGAGTATTACTCTTAATGTTACAGGCGGCGCGGCAAATTCAAATGTGATTACATTAAATACCCCCCCCACGGGAGCGGTGAGCCAATTATCGTTTACCTACAATGTCGCAAGCGGCCATACAACCGGCAACGCGCCTCTTGCCGTTACAGCCTTAAATCTTAACGCGAGAGATTCCAACGGGGTAACCCCGGCGGTACAAGTTGATGTCCCGACGGACTTCCTTAACGCCCTGCCCGCGGCGGGTAACCGTCTTCAAGCGCTGAAATCAATCATCATACAAACCGGAGACCTTCTCGTTAACACTCAGCCGGCTTTTAATAACAACTCTCTTTCAGGCGCTGCGGCGGGCAAACAGACCGACGGTTCGTACAATACCGCGCTTACGGTAACTTTTAACCGTACGATATACAAGAACGCGGGTAATATCAAAATAATACAGTCGGCGGCGAATTACCGCGTACCCGCCGTTCTTACGGAAGCGCAGTACAACAAGTACAGGGACATTGCAGCGTTAATTACAGCAGGGTTAAACACGTACTACACCCGCGGAACAAACGGGTATATCGGAAATGATACTGTAGCCAATGGCGCCCCCGATACTTCGACCAAATATGTGCTGGCGTATAATTTTAATACTTCGGTAGCACCGAGTGAAACCGGTACTAACGAAGCGAAATTTGCCGAAGCTTTCAGGCAGGCGGAAGCAATAACGCTTTCCGTTAACTCAAGCGCGGTAAGAATATCAGGCGCTAATCTTTATGTTGATCTTGCCGGAGTCAACGCACTGCAGGTTCCCGGCGCGTCATATGAAGTTACGATAGACCCGGAGTTTGTGCAGGACGCTTTGAGTAACAAATCTCCGGCTATTTCGCGGACAGGAACCAATGCTCCCTCAATTGGCGATGTAGCAAGGCCTTTTATCAGGGTTCTTAAAAGTCAGGACATCATCACTGTCAGTGCGAATCCAAGCGCGACCGTTCCCCGGTTTGAGGCAGAGCAGCCCTTATCCACAACGGTGCGTATGGACACCCGCACCCCTGGCGCGAGGATTTGGTATATCTTCAATGAGATGGCTACAAATGTCACCGCCAAAAACTATTCTGAGTCAACTGGTCCGGCTGATAATAAAGACAATCCCACACCAAGACCCGCGGATCCCGGAACTACGACAGCAAATCGTTCCCTATATAATACTGACGTTACTATAGGCGGCACTATTAATGGCAACCCCATTTCATTAGCAAATGTTCAGGGATTGAAATGGCATGTAAGAGCTAACGCCACCACGGGGGACGGAGCGGTAAACGGAACATGGAGCGGGGCTTCCGAAGAAATGGCATACCGCACGGTACTAACGTATGATATTAACCCCATGTCCGCTAATACCCCCGGACAGAACTTTACCCTAACCGGTACTACTAATACCCCCGGAACAGGGAAACAGGTTTGGATACGCGGCGGAAACGCGATAGAGGTTTCTACGATACCCGGTTTCCCGCTTACCTGGCAAGACGACTGGGAAACGCTTAGAAGCGAAGGAAGGAGAGCCGGCATAAGATTATTAACGCTTGTAACAACGCCCACTACGAATATGAATACTTCAAGATGGAGATGGGTAACATGGGAAGTAAACGTTGACACCTATTTTGACATGATAATGGGCAACGATCCAAACGATGCCGATGGTACCACAGGTACAAATGTAGCAGGCATAGTCACGCAATACGGCCCGAGGCAATGGACAACGCAAAGAGCCGGCTGGACAGCGTACAAGGAACAGAGCCGTATCTTCGCGGGCAAACACCGTTATCTGTTAGTAGATAATACTGCAACATTTGCCGGCGCGAACAGGGGACAGGTAAACTTCTCGTTATTATACTCTACACGCCCGGCAATGACGGCCGTAACCTGGCCGGCTCCGTAAGGGAAAGTCCGCGCGCAAGCGCGATGTGATTGGTTGATGATAAGCCGCTGTCTTGGGGATGGCGGCTTTTTTTGTGGTTCCTGTTAGGCGACGTTTAGCTACTCACTATATTTTAATTCTTCAGGTATTATTCTTAAAAACTTATTATCCAAAGTCCATATTTTGGAATTACTTTTTATCCCATGCATTAATATTATTGTATCTATTAAACCGACGCCATGATCTAATAACTTGTTTTTGGCTGAATATTCTCCTAATTTACTAATTTTGGGAAAGAAATTCTGATTTTTTTTCAGATGTTCTATCCAAATTGAGGTGTCAAGTATTATCATATTGACCGATTTATTTCCCGAATTTGCTGCCCATTATTTATGTATATTGGATTTTGTGATATTTGTTTATTCAACTCTTTAATATTATGAATATCCAGCCAATCCCTTAAAGCAATAGTTATCGCTTCATTAACGGTAGAGCTTCGAGTATATGCTTTAACATTATTAACCAAATCGTCAGCAATTATGGCAGTTACTTTCATACGATAAATCATACGATATATTTTCGTATATGTCAAAGAATTTTACAGTATTATGGAAGGTAAGGGCAATGTAAACTTTTCAAGATTATTCCGGGTATGGAGCGGAAAAATTATGAAGAAAAAAGCCGCGTTATTTACTGATAGAGTTCTCTTACTTTTTCAGGATCAAGCTGGGTTACGGAAACAATCGTCTCAAATGGAAGTTCCTGTTTGATCATATTTTTTGCTATTTTAAGCGTTGCAAGTTCTTCACCTCTGGCTTCCCATCTAGCTGCATAGCCTACTTCCTCAAATACCTGCTCAAGCGTTATCGTTGAGTCGCTCATTTTTATTAACTCCTTCAATGCCTTGGCATTGGCGCGCAATATTGCATCTATATATGCCACCATACTGACTGTCACCTTTTTTAATCATAAAG
>JGI24698J34947_10000859_pt1 | contig 15300 bp, 11 predicted proteins | sample TergutMp193P3_FD_34947 | JGI IMG/M metagenome (IMG submission 34947) | reverse complement strand
TGGAAAAGCAGAAAGAGGGGAAAAAGCGCATGCGTATGGTGGGGGACGTGGAACTCCCCCAGAGCGCGTTCCTCGCGGTACTCAAGACAAAGGATGAGTAAAGATTCGCTTTACAAAACTATCGCCTCAATTTCTTCGAGCTGGGTTCCCTTTTCTTCGATAATGCGTTTAAGGAGTTCCAGAAGCCTGTCCGAAAAACCCGCGAAATAAATCACGGATCGATGTTTTGAGAGTTTCGTTTTATAGGCTTGCAATTGCCAAACAATAAGTTTCGCGTCATCGGGCTTTTTCGCGTGGAGCCATTTGGACTCCAGGTCGTCGGCGGCTTCGGAATCGGTGAGGAGGAGCAGGTATTTCTGCCCCCGGTATTCCCGCATGACCTCCCCAAGGTATGTGCTGCCGCCTACATCAGTTCCGGTAATGGCGTCGGCTATTTTGAATAGGTTATCTTCCTTCTGTATGGATACTTTTTCACATTGGCTCGCCACCGCACACACGGTAGTTTTCTCGTGGGAAGAAGCAATCAAAGCACCCAAAAAAGACGCAACGTCCACTACATCCAGGGAATCGTTAAGCCGTGAACGCATGGAACCGGATGTATCGACACCAACCAGTATTTCTATCTCCTCCGGAATATCGAAGGCTTCGTGGGCGCATGTGAATAAAATGTTCGCTATTGAGTTCTTGAACGCCTCGGTTTTGACCATGCGGTGGGCGTTTATCAGGGTAAAGGGGAGTATTTTGGAAGCACGGTAGTCTTCGACGCTCTCGATTTTTGCCTGTACCATAAGGGAAAGGTCTTCGGGAATCGCTGTTTTCACCACTTCGTCCTGTAAAAAACGCCCACGGTTGCGGCCGTGTTTGTGAACCCGTTTAACTTCTTCCGCATACACCCGTTCAAGGGCGACAAGGTTGAGCATGAGCGCGGCATAGCGCAAGCCTTTGTAAAGGTGCTTGAAGAGCATTTGTTTTTGCTCCGCGCCCAGGGCTTCAACATCTTTTTGTTTGAGAGCCAGAATCTCCGCCTGAAGTTCAGCGACTTTTGAAATGTCCTTTTCGTCAATAATCGCGTTAGTCAGCATAAATATTTTTCTTTTGATATTGGCAGGACCGTTATTAATCGCGTGCTTCAGCTCCTCAAGCTGAAAAGAATGGCGCGTAATGGTTTCCAGGGTATCATCGTCAATTTCATTGCGCTTTAGTTTTTCGATTATACGTTTTAGTTCCCGCGCACGTTCAAAGGCCAGTTCGTCCTTAATCACATATTTCATGTAATTCTGAAACTGTTCATCGGTAAAATGAGGACGTGTTACCCTGACTATTTCCTCGATCACGCCTTTATTCCTGGAAACGCTGTATTCGTTCAGGAGTCTGTGAAGCTGGTTATTCACGGCGCTTTTAACACTGCGTCCCAGCCCTTTACGAATTGGCGTTTTTCTGCACAGCTCCATAAAATCGTGGAGAAGGGAAACATTCCGTGCAATGCGGGGAAAAACCTTGTTAAACAGAGTCTTGTCTTCGAGAGTTGACAGGTATACCAGCCATAAAACTGGAACCAGCTTGAGGGAATTTTTCTCAGCGCCGTAAACCGCACACCTGGAGGCAAACTCGGGGCATTCGGTCAATGCTTTTTGGTATATGTCCACCGCTTCGGAAAGTACTTCCTCTTTGCTCTGGTAAAACTTTCCGTTCAGAAGCCCCAGGCTGAAAAACTCAGCCAATGTCTCCCTAAAAGTAGTGTGATAACCAACACCTCCCTCATAAGTGGTTGTCTTGCCGTCAAAATGATCGATTACGTCCTTAATTGCCATGCGGCCCCCTTTAAAACAGTTTTTCTTTTTGTTTCAAAATTTTTTGGGAAGAAAAATGCGAGGAAGAAGCGAAAGATATACCCGGATTGTTAGTCCGATACCACAAGGTGGTTTTCCAATGTAATCTTTCAGGCACCTCGCAAATAACGCTTTAATAAGTCACGCTGTTTAACCATGCGTGATAGTCAATAATACATGGGGAAAGTGGCGAAAGATAAAATTCCCATGCTCTGCCAACTGAGCTATTAACGCTTTCGCGTTAACCGGGGCTCGAACCCGGGACCCTGAGATGCACTATGTAATCTTTCAGGCACCCCATGCAGACGAATGTATATCATAGAAATGCTATTTATGTCAAGGGCGCGACGGGCGAATTTAGCAGCAGAAGCCCAATAACAATCCCCGCCTGCGCCATTATATAAAGAACCATAATCAAGACCGCCCCCGGAAGGGTCAGCTTCCCGAAGGTATAATGCGCCAGAATCGTGTCGGAAACCATGAAGCACAAAGCGCCCGTAAAAATCAGGAATCCCGCGAAACCCGGATAAAGAATAAAAATCTCAAGCCCCCAGAAGGCCATGACCTCGATTGCGATCATGTAAAGGAGAACCGGAACGATCATTTCCTTTGGGGGTTTGATGAACCGGAAAACCATCACCCCCACGATAATCGCGATTGGGATAAAAACCAATATCGCGGTAACATCGATCCTCCCGCCGCCGGGCGCGAAGAAGCCAAGGCACTCGATGAAGGTGACAATGTAACAAACGTGACCCAGCAAAAACGAAGCAAGCCCAAGCCGGAAATAGGCCTTTTCGCTTATTCTGAGGAGCAGCGCATCCCCGAGCCATCCAAATAACAGCGCCAGGACTGCGAAAATGAGAGGCGTTCCCTGTCCGGCGATATAGGCCGCGAGAAGAGTCGGAACGATGAATATTTTGCTTATCCGCCTGAGTTTTCCTCTCCTGATATAAATCGCGGTAACATGTACGACACTTACAATGGCAAAAAGAATGAGAAAAATTTTCATAACGCTCATAACATAATTGTACAATAATTGAGCCCAATATCAACATCCCACTTGACAGAATTATCCATAACACGCTATAAAGAATTATCTGACTCAGGGAGGCAATTCAATGACAACTGTCACTATCAATCTCAAATTCTCTTTTTCTTGTTCTTTCGTCTGAGCAGGTAAAATCTCAGTAGACCTTTTTCCTCTCAGACACGGTCAATATCAAACCGGAGGAAAACTATGTCTGCTGCTTCAAAAACAGGAAAACTAAGAAAGTTCCTGTCTTTTTACAAACCGTATCGTCTGCTTCTCATAGCGGATGTTTCAAGCGCTTCCATTACAACTCTTTGTACACTCGCCTTGCCCCTATGTATTCGTTATGTCACGAGCGAAGTTCTGGGCTCGGGAATAATCGAGCCGCTTCCTCTTATTCTCAGGACTCTCCTGGTCATGTTAGGCATCATTGTTGTTCAGACAGCCTGCGGGGTATTTTATGACTATAAGGGACACGCGATGGGGGCAATGATCGAAAGGGACATGAGGAATGAATTATTCAACCATTGCCAGCGGCTTCCCGTCCATTTCTTTGACAGGGAGAAGACCGGCGCCCTTATGTCGCGCATCACCAATGATCTTCTTAACCTGGCGGAGACCTGCCATCATGGGCCTGAGTTCCTGTTAATTACCCTGGTGAGCTTCATCGGGGCTTTTCTCGTCCTTTTCCGCATTGACGCAAGGCTCACGCTGGTAGTATTCGCGTTACTGCCCATCATGATTATGTATACCGTCTTTTTTATGGGAAGACTGAGGCGCGCTTACAGGGAAAACAGGGAAAAAATCGGCGAGCTTAACGCGAATCTGGAAGATACCCTGTCGGGTATCAGGGTGGTAAAGTCTTTCACCAACGAAGATTTGGAGGACAGGAAATTCCGCAATGCCAACGAGACATTTTGCCGGGGCAGGATTAACATCTACCGCAACGAAGCCTTTTATTATACGGTGATGGATGAGTTCCTTGCCCCCCTGGTTACTGCTGGAGCCATAACCGCTGGAGGCATGTTGATTTCCCGCTCTTATCTTTCAGCGCCCGATTTAATCGTATTTCTGCTTTACATAGGCTACCTCACAACGCCCCTTACACGGGTGGCCCAGCAGATCGGTATGTATCAGGACGGAATCGCGGCCTTTAATCGCATGATGGAAATTCTGGACATGAAGGGCGAGGATATCGGGAGTTTCCCGGCGTCTCGCGAAATTCCAAGATTGGGCGGCCACGTGGAATTTGTGGACGCGAGTTTCCGCTACGGCGAAGAGCGGGAAAACGTTCTTGAGAATGTATCGCTGGACATAAAGAGCGGTGAATCAATCGCACTGATCGGTTCCTCCGGCGCGGGAAAAACCACCCTCTGTTCACTTATTCCGCGGTTTTATGAGCTGAGTTCAGGAAAAATAACTATTGACGGCATGGATATTCAGAAAATGGATTTGATCACGTTACGGCGGAATATAGGCCTGATTGCACAAGACGTTTATCTTTTCAACGGGACGGTCACCGAAAACATCGCTTACGGAAAACCCGGCGCCTCAGAAGACGAAATAATCAACGCCGCGAAGATGGCAAAGGCGCATGAGTTCATCATGGCGCTGCCCAAAGGGTATGACACTGAAATAGGCCAGCGCGGCATACGGCTCTCCGGCGGCCAGCGCCAGCGCCTCTCCATAGCGCGGGCCTTTCTGAAAAATCCCCCGATTTTGATCCTCGACGAAGCGACCAGCGCCCTGGATTACGAAAACGAACAGGCCATCCACGATTGCATTGAAAGTTTTATGAAGGACAGGACCGTGCTAATAATAGCGCACCGGCTCTCCACAGTGAAGAAGGCCGGGCGGGTTTTTTCCATCTCGGGCAGGGGGATTGAGGAGACGATAATTTGACAAGTTCCCTTAATTATGTGGTACTATATATCAGGAGAAAAAACCATGAACGAAAGCTGTTACGGGTGTACCACCTGCGCGAGCGCCGATAAACCCCTTGAAGCGTTTATCGCAAAACTGCCGATGGAGACTTCCCACCATCGGGTAGAGAGCCAGGAGATTAAATGCGGCTTCGGCCTGCAGGGGGTGTGCTGCAGGCTCTGCGCCAACGGACCATGCAGGATCACGCCGGAATCGCCCAGGGGCATTTGCGGCGCTCAGGCGGATGTAATGGTTACCCGGAATCTGCTCCGGGCCGTGGCGTCCGGTTCGGGCTGCTACATCCATGTGGTGGAAAACACCGCGCTGAATCTGAAGAGCGCCGCCCTTGAAAAAGGGAAGCTAAAGGGCCCCGGCGCGCTTGAACGGCTCTGCAAATTATTCGGGGTTTCAGGCGCGGACGATCACGAAAAGGCGCTGAAGGTTGCCGACGCGGTCCTCGACGACCTTTACAAGCCGGAATACGTCAAAATGGATCTGGTTGAAAAGATGGCCTATCCTCCCAGGTTCAAGGCATGGAAAGAACTTGGCATACTCCCAGGGGGTGCGAAATCCGAAGTGTTCAAGGGAGTGGTGAAGTGTTCCACCAACCTCAATTCCGATCCGGTGAACATGCTTTTGGATTGCCTCAAGCTGGGTATTTCCACGGGCATCTACGGCCTCACCCTCACAAATTTATTGAACGATGTGCTGTTAGGCGAACCGGAACTCCGTCCCGCGCCGGTGGGGCTCAGGGTCATTGATCCTGATTACATTAACATCATGATCACCGGCCACCAGCACACCATGTTCGTTCACCTGCAAGAGAGGCTTACCCAACCGGATGTTGTCGCAAAGGCGAAAGCCGCTGGCGCAAAGGGTTTCAAACTCGTGGGCTGTACCTGCGTCGGACAGGATCTCCAGCTCAGGGGCGTCCATTACACCGATATTTTTGACGGCCACGCCGGGAACAACTACACGAGCGAAGCGATTCTTGCCACAGGTGCAATTGACGCGGTAATTTCGGAATTCAACTGCACCCTGCCGGGAATAGAAACCGTCTGCGACGAACTCTTGATCAAACAGATCTGCGTTGACGATGTGGCAAAAAAGGCAAACGCCGAACTAATCCCCTTCAGCTTCGCGGAGCGTAAGGCGCAAAGCGAAAAAATCATCGACAAGGTTATTGCCGCGTACAAGGAACGGCGGCCCAAAGTAAAGCTCAACCTTCTGCCGGAACACGGTAACAACAATTCCCTTACCGGCGTAAGCGAGGTCTCGCTTAAAAAATTCCTGGGCGGCACATGGAAGCCCCTCATCGACCTTATCGTATCCGGGGATATCAAGGGAGTCGCCGGGGTGGTTGGCTGCTCAAGCCTCGTGGCAGGCGGTCATGACGTGCTCACCGTGGCTCTTGTTAAAGAGCTCATAGCGCGTGACATCATCGTCCTGACGGCAGGCTGTTCTTCAGGCGGTATCGAAAATTGCGGCCTCATGGTTCCCGAAGCCGCCGAACTGGCGGGAGAGAAACTCAGGGCCGTTTGCAAAAAATTGGGGATACCGCCGGTGTTGAACTTCGGCCCCTGCCTTGCCATTGGCCGGCTTGAAATAGTCGCCACGGAGCTTGCCGAAGCCATCGGTATTGATATTCCCCAGCTTCCCCTGGTGCTGTCCGCCGCGCAGTGGCTGGAAGAACAGGCCCTGGCGGACGGATGTTTCGGCCTCGCCCTGGGCCTGCCGCTGCACCTTGGACTTCCTCCCTTCGTTACCGGCAGCAAGGTCGCCGTACAGGTTCTTTGCCAGGACATGAAGTCCCTCACCGGAGGACAGGTGATCATCAACGGAGACGCCAAAGAATCCGCCGATCTGCTTGAAGGGATCATCCGTGAAAAACGCGCGGCCTTAAAAATCTAAGGGGGCCCTGAATGAAGCGTATCATTATTGAGCAGGATAAATGCGACGGCTGCAAAAATTGCAGCCTGGCCTGTATGCAGGCACACCGGGCCGAGACAGGAAGTCGCGGAACAATTTACGATCTCGATCTTCTGGACAGTAAAAACGAGGCAAGGCATAGTATTGCGTCTAACGGCAGGGGCGGGTATATCCCTGTCTTCTGCCGTCATTGTGCCGTTCCTGAATGCGCGGGTGCATGTATGTCTGGGGCCCTGAAAAAAGATCCCGTCACGGGCCACATCCAGTACGATGACAAGCGCTGCGGCGTCTGTTTCATGTGCGTCATGAGCTGTCCCTACGGGAACGTCAAACCCGACAGGGCGACACGGACAAAGATCCTCAAATGCGACTTTTGCAAAGACGACAACGAGGATCCGAATTGCGTGAAGTCTTGCCCCAAAAAGGCCATTCACGTGGAAGAAGTTAACGCGGGAGGCATAGCAGTATGAAACACCTCATAATTGGCGCCGGAGCCGCCGCGATAAGCGCCGCGCGGACAATCCTTAAAGAAAAGGACGATGATTCTGTTGTCATTGTATCGGAGGACAAGGAAGTCTATTCCAGATGTATGCTCCACAAATTTATTTCAGGAGAACGGGACGCGGAGAGCATCAACTTCATAAACGATGAAATTTTGGAATCTAAGCGCGTTCAATGGATCAAAGGTAAAACCGTTACGCGCCTTGACGGAACGACAAAAACAGCATACGCCGGCGACGAGAAAATCGCCTCAGGCGATACGGTATTAATAGCCACCGGTTCCAACAGCGTAATTCCGCCCATCGGGGAACTCAAAACAGCGAAAAACGCCTTCGGCCTCCGCCACCTTTCCGACGCGCGCTTAATCGCGGAACACGCGAAAAACGCCGGGAAAATAGCCGTCATCGGCGCGGGTCTTGTGGGACTTGACGCGGTGTACGGCATCCTTGAATCCGGCGGTGCAGGCAAGGAGATAAACGTCATTGAGATGGCGCCGTCGGTTCTTGCCATTAACCTGGATGCCCACGCCGCAGAAACCTACCAGCGGCTTTTTGAGAAAAGAGGCGTAAAATTCCACCTCGCTCGCAAGATGATGAACACCAGAAGCGGCGGCGGTAATATCACCGCGCTGGAACTTGATTCGGGCGCGGTCATCCCCTGCGACACGGTGATCGTTGCCGTGGGAGTGCGGCCGGCAACCGCCTTCCTGGATGGGAGCGGCGTGGAACTGACGGAACGAAAAGCGGTAAAGGTGGATGATTGCCTTGCAACTAACGTCAGCGGTATCTATGCGGCGGGCGACGCCGCCGGCCTTTCAGGAATTTGGCCTAACGCACAGAAGCAAGGGGAGATGGCGGCTTACAACATGACGGGTACAAAATGGGCCTATGACGACCGTTTCGCACTGAAGAATACCGTCAACTTTTTTAACCTGCCCTCTCTGTCCCTGGGCACCATCAATCCTCTGGAAGGCGACGATGTGCTTGTCAAGGAAGACAGAAACAACTACCGCAAGCTCATACTCAGGAGCGGCGTTCCGGCAGGGATTATTCTTCAGGGTGAAATTGCAGGGAGCGGCTTCTGGCTGCATCTTATAAAAAACCGGATTCGCATCGACAACCTGGGCAAGTCACCGTGGAAGGTGAGTTACGCCGACTTCTACGGCACGGAGGCCAACGGCGAGTACAAGTGGGTGGTGTAGCATGAAACGCTCATCGGGCTTTGCGTGCGTAACGCGCCGGGTACCATTTAATAAAAGCCGCCGTGAAAATCCCGGCGAGAGTGGGCACGATTGAGTTGACAAGGCCCACAAACGAAGCGAAATCGCTTTTCATAAAGAACCATGTCCATATGCTTACGCACAGATAGAGAACGCCCCACAGGCCCGCGATTATTCTGTTTGTGTGGATAAAGAGCGGATTGCAGAAAGCCTCATCCCCGCCATAGCCGTTAGCCGAATACCACGCGCAAAGCGGAATTTTAAAAAACAGGGAGACAAGCCACAGTATACCGAAAAGCGCGTAGGACATGGTAACGGTAATCGAAAGGGGAGCGCCCGCCAAAAACGCTACGCTTAAAACGCTCACGAGGAACGCCGCGACATTATCGTAAGGGGAGAGCCTGAAAAAACGCACAGCAAACGGTACGCACGCGCTTGTCAAAATGGCGACTAACGCACCGGTATACCCAAGAACCGGCAAAAGTATCCACAAAGCCAAAAACGGCAGGAGCAAAATCAGCATCGATCGCTTTTTACCCGCTCGCTTTTTACTCGACTCTTGAACCGGCTCTTGAGTAGACGACACTTGAGCTTTTCCCGAAGAGAAACCGGACATGACAGTTGTCATTAGTGAGAAATCACCCAGAACACGGTACTTGCCAAGGAAGAGCGCCTCAGTGCCGCTGATTTTACCCTTGCTTATGTCCTGCCAGACGGTAAACGGCGTTTCTATGCGCACGGAATATGGCTCAAAGGCAGCGACATCATTCATAAAAGCGGCTCCGGTTTCGCTTGCTATGAGCTGATACGTTTCGCCTGAATCCGTGAAGAAGAACTCAACGCGTTTTTCCTCTCTCGGGGCGTTTGGGAGCGGCGTGTAAACCGCCGCCATTTGTCGCAACAGCCGTTCACGCGGATCCATTCGCGGCGGCGTCTCGCTCACATCTGCCGTCTCGGCGATTTCCCAGCTCGCGTTCGCCATCTCGATAAAAGCCCCTTTCGGGTAAAGCGGCACGGCAAGCTGTTTTACGGTTTCCGGTGAAAAACTGCCTTTGGAAGAATATTCAGCGCCGGCCTTTCTGACCAGCTCGAGGTATTCGTCAGTGCGGCCGCGAAGCTGTGGAACACTGAAAAGTTCACCCTGGGGACAAAGGATTTTCGTATAACGCTCACCGAATAAAATGTCGAATTGCTTTACCAGAGCGTCGTAATTTTTTTTAACCGTGAAAAAACCGCAGGTCGAAATGAGAATATGCCTCTGCGCTTCAAGGTCGTACCTTGCCGGATGTACCGGTTTGCCATCCGCCGTTTCATTGATAACCGGCAGGTTGATCGGCAGAAGCCTGTCCATAAACGCTTTCATCTTCGACGGCAAACCAAAACAGTAAAGCGGAAAACTCCATATCACGAGTTCCGCTTCACGGTATTTGTGCAGAAGCGTTTCCATATCATCAGCGATGACGCATCTTCCCGGCGTCTTTTCCCAACAGCGGAAACAGCCACGGCAAGGCTCAATCCGCTCTTCGGAAATGTTCACCGTTTCGGCGTTATGCCTGCCCATCCCCTCCAGAAAGACAGCCGTGAGCTTCATGGTGTTGCTCGCCCCGGAACGCGGGCTGCCGTTCAAAACCAGAATATCCATTGCTTATTATTCCTTCTGCCTTGAAAGCGTTTTAAGCATTTCTCCCGCCCATTTCTCGCAGCTCCTGTAATACATCCTGCCGAAAAGCGCGACCATGCGCCACGATGCCGCCGCTTCAGGGTTTTTGAGATTTTTTTTGTATGTTTTGATATTGTCCGGGGCGGTTTTCATTTTCCTGAGGACAGCCCGGCATTCATCACGAAAACTCATGATGAAAGTGGCGGTTTCCTTACGTTTAAGCTCTCCCGAAAAAAAGAGCTTCATCAAAAAGGAGCTCCGCAGATGAAGAGCATCAAGAATCGCCCCATCCGGCGCCGCCGCTCTATTATGAGATGATTTCGTTCCGGGCTTCAGCCACTTCATAAATTCGGTGCGGCCCTGTTTTGTAATCGCGTAGACTTTCCTGTTCGGTTTACCGGCTTGCACCTCAATTTTTGAGGAAAGCCAATTGGCCTTTTCCATCGCGGTAAGTTCACGGTATATCTGGCTGGTTTGTCCCTGCCAGAAAAACTCTAGAGAATCCTTGAAAGCCTTGTCCAGTTCGTAGCCGGTCATTTCCCCGTAGTTAAGGAGCCCAAGCAGGCCGTATTTCAGCGACATATATTCCTCATGTTGAATATTATACAAGTGGAATATAGAAATGTCAAGTGGTATTTTTCATGGTCAACATAATTAATAAAAAACCAATTCAGTAAATTTCTCTATTCTTTCATATTAATGTACTCAGCGGCCTATTATATTTATTTTGTTTTTCGTAAAGCTGTATAAACAGCTTTCTCTATTTTGTCTCTTTTAAAAAATACTGATGCGGTATCTATTATATCAGGATGGCAGAATACCCTTGCTTTCCCAATTGACTTCGATAAATCATCAGTTATGCTATACCAGATAACGGAATCCTCAGGACTTATCATCTCCTCCGTATTGTATTGTATAGTGCTTGTGAATCTTACTTCATGAAGATATTGTAGAGGATCCTTACTTCCACTTCGCGGAATAGGTATATCTATCAAAAACAATGGGATTTTGGTTCCCGCCAAGAGGTCGATTTTGTTTGTGTGTTCTTCTGATAATACTGAAATTGTTCTTTCATCTTTTTTTAAGTCTCTTATTTCCTTTATGAGCAAATCTTCAAATTCTTTTTGAAAAGATACCCAATGTCTCCAATCACCTTCCCTCATCTTAAAAATATCTCTATATATATCGTCTGACTTTTTTGTGCTAAAAACAAACAATCTTTTATATATTCTTCTTTCACAAATCATTTTTAACAATTGCTTACCTGCGTCAGATGTTTTTTCATAGAAAAAAGAAATAATCTTAAAATCGTAAGAATTTATGTTTCCGGTAAATTTTAAATTTTCTGAATTAAATTCGAACAACCAGGGTTGATCTTTGCCCAATAATTGATCATAAACTTCTTTAAAAATTTCATCTTGTATCATTCTATAATCTTTTGTTCTTCTATCAGATAAATCAGGTAGAGCCTCCCAAACCGCACGATGTAACATTGCTTTGATACTTCTTATTGTATGATGCCAATAAACGGCGCCAAACATGGCATAACGTGCAAAAGCAACGCCCTCAGCGGCGATTTTTCCTTTCTCATGTATTCCCAATATAGGAATTAGCTCGGCTAGTTCACGTTTAAAAACCACTGTAAGACTCCTAATTATTTTTGAATAATCTATTGCCTTCCCGTAAGGAATATTTAAATTATTGGCGTCACGGATTAAATAATCAAGCTTGTCAGCATCTATAGGACCATCAATAATACTATTTAATAACACATCTTTGTATGTCTTATTATCACTATGTATACCTAAAACAGGTCGAATATCGTCTATTGATAAATCCCAATCTTCCTTTAAAATCTTCTCTAAACTGCTGCTTATGCTTTTATCCGACAACAATCTTTCATTGTTATCCGAGTGTGAAAATAGTTGAGGATCGGCCTCTTCAAGATCATGAGCCAACGCATATTGGCCTATATCATGCAACAAGGCTGCTACCAGTAATTTCTTGATGTCTTTATCTGTTATTACCTGTTTAAAAAAAGGATTTATCGGATCATGCCATAAAGCGTCTATAAATCTGGCAACATTCAACATTGTTCCCAGAACATGCTCAAGTCTTGTATGTACCGCTGTAGGATACACATAAACCATCAATCCTAATTGCGAGATATTCGCAAGACGTGAAACAAGTTTAGTATTTAGTAATCGAGAAACTCGATCTGTAAACGTATTTATCCCATCTGAGCTTGCCTGAATGGTTTTATGAGAATGGCTGTTTAATTCAGGAACTATTTCATTTATTGAATATTCGCCGCTTGCTTTTTTTAAATCTATCAATACTTCTTGTATTGTATTATATTTAATCTGTTTCATGCCTTTTTGAGGAATAGTCAAATATGTCTCATGGGGATCGTTTTCCCCATCTAACAGCCTTGCGGCCAATAGAGTCAGATAATTCCGCTGGTATTCGGTTATCAAAATACTATCCTTATATTCCTTTACTTCCAATATCCTGAATATATTTTTTCCCAATGAAAAAAGATCATAAGCGATCTTTATTTGGGATCTGGCTATTGTCTTTATCATTGCCCTATTGGGATCGGAATAACCTTTATCACGTACCAAGCGATTTAATTCAGGGTGTGCATGGTGTATAGTGAATATCATATCTGTTACTTCATCATCATTTGACAATAGTCTTGCCGAACCAAGGTCTGAGACTTTTACGAGTAAATCGGTCTGCGACACCAATGTATTTTCTAATTTCACATCGCCGTGTATAAACCCTTTTTCATGAAGCTTTGATAAACCCAAAACCCATTGATAAAGAAATGAAATCAGATCGTTATAGCGTGGTTTTTCCTTATTATTAATATACTCAAACCCGTCTACAGCACCCTCAACATATTCCATTACATAGTACGGATAAGAGTTATCCTCATGTTCTACTTCGGCCGCATAGTAAATGGAAATAATATTTTGATGCGTGACTTCACACAAGCGGATAATCTCACTTGAAATGATACTATTGAAGTAATCTTCTCGTCCTTTCTTTGGTCTGGGCAATTTGAGAGCACGGTTGATTTTCAAGTTACAATCGCGAATTTTTATTACTATCCCTGTCCCACCCATATTTATCGGTTGAATTATTTCATATCTGCCATTTAAAGAATTTTCGATTTTCTCTATAATCTTGCAAGCATTCTCATATTCACCGGAAGATAATTCTTTTTCTTTTTTATATATTCCATTCAGGGTATCATAAAATTTACTTTCCATATCCGTTTCCGTTTTGATGACAATTCTTAATCAGTCATTCCTGATAATGGTTTATATACCAGTTTTTTCGCTTTCCCGCGCCCTGAGCCTCATCTCCGCCCGTTTCAGCGCGGTGGCGGCTGTTTCCGCTTCAAATTTGAGCAGACCCGCTTCTTTGAGGGTTTCTTCGGCGCATTCTTTCGATATCTTTGCCCGTTCCTGGTCTATTTCTTCGGGCCATTCGGCAGTGTCGGTAACCAGCACGGTTTTGTGGCTTGTTACTTCCAGTATGCCGTCGGAGCTAAAAGCGGTTTTCCAGGCTCCTTCCTTGTCCTTGATTTTTAAGAGGCATGGCACGACAGGCGCCGTAAAATGGCTGTGATTGGCGTAAATGGCCGCTTCGCCGTCAAGCAAGGTCAGGACTATCGCCTGAACGGAGCCGGAATAAAAAAGTCTGTGGGGCGTATGAACCTCAAAAACGAAAAGAGCTGCCATTTTTATCCGGCCTTCCCCGCTTCAAGCACATCGTCGATGGTTCCCGCCATGAAAAAGGCATGCTCGGCAATGGAATCGCATTCGCCGTCCAGTATCATCCTGAAGCCGCGGATCGTTTCCTTAACTGGCACATAACGGCCCGGGTTGCCGGTGAATTTTTCGCCCACAAAGAAGGGCTGGCTGAAGAAGCGCTGGATTTTCCTCGCCCTCGCGACGAGGAGCTTGTCCTCGGGGGACAATTCGTCCATGCCCAGAATGGCGATAATATCTTGAAGTTCCTTGTAACGCTGAAGGGCCTGCTGTACCTGCATGGCGGTTCTGTAGTGCTCCTCGCCCACTACCGCCGGGTCCAGGATGCGTGAACTGGAAGCCAGGGGATCAACGGCCGGGTAGATTCCGAGTTCCACGATTTTCCTTGAAAGCGTGGTGGTCGCGTCCAGGTGGGCAAAGGTAGTCGCCGGCGCCGGATCGGTGAGGTCGTCGGCGGGCACGTAGACCGCCTGAATGCTGGTTATTGAGCCTTTCGACGTGCTGGTGATCCTCTCCTGCAAACCGCCCATCTCGTTTGCCAGGGTAGGCTGGTAACCTACGGCGCTGGGAATGCGGCCGAGGAGAGCCGACACTTCTGCGCCGGCCTGTATAAACCGGAAGATGTTGTCGATGAAAAGAAGGACATCCTGGCCTTCCTTGTCGCGGAAATGTTCCGCCATGGTGAGCCCCGCCAGGCCTACCCTCATCCTCGCACCGGGAGGCTCATTCATCTGACCGAAGACGAGGGCGGTCTTGCTTATAACGCCCGACTCGTTCATTTCTTTCCAGAGGTCCGCGCCTTCGCGGGAACGTTCCCCTACGCCAGCGAAAACCGAGTAGCCTTGATGCTCGGTGGCGATGTTCCTGATAAGCTCCATGATGAGAACCGTCTTGCCAACTCCGGCGCCCCCGAAGAGCCCGATCTTCCCTCCCCTGGTGTATGGCGCAATCAGGTCTATGACCTTGATGCCGGTCTCAAAAACCTCGATGGCGGGTTTCTGCTCGGCAAAGTCCGGCGCGGGCCGGTGAATGGCGGAGTACTCTTTCGCGCTGAAGGCCCCCTTGTCGTCGATGACCCTGCCGGTAACACTGAACATCCTTCCCAGAACCTCGTTGCCGACGGGAACACTTATCGGGCGTCCTGTATCGCTCACCTCCATCCCCCGGCTGAGACCTTCTGTGGCTTCCATCGCGACGCAGCGTACACGCCCGTCTCCTATGTGTTGAAGCACCTCCAGCACCACGCGCCGGCCATCACCGGACTTGCCGCCGGCATTCACTTCAAGCGCGTGGAGAATTCCCGGAACTGACCCGGCGCCGAAGCTTACATCCACAACGGGCCCGACAACCTGGATGATACGACCTGATTTTGCCATCTTGTTTCCTCTTTTATTAGTCGCTTAACGCTTCCGCGCCGCCGACAA
>JGI24698J34947_10000858_pt1 | contig 15309 bp, 14 predicted proteins | sample TergutMp193P3_FD_34947 | JGI IMG/M metagenome (IMG submission 34947) | reverse complement strand
TGAAATGCCGCTGCACGAATGCGGAAAGGCTGATCAGGGCTGTGGACATTATCGCGGCTTTACGCCAGAAGAGGTTGTATGGACGCGCCCCTTAATCAGGTATTTTTTCCGGTCTCTTTCCACGAGTTGTTTTCCACATGGAGCCGCTTCCCGCGGGCTGTCCCATACGCCGGAGGCACAGATATAATAGGCAGGCAGGGAAAAAATATTATCAGCCTGCCCGATGTAGTTCTGTGTCTGGATAAACTTGATGAACTGCACCGCGTTACAAGAACTGAGCAGTACCTTGAAATCGGCGCGATGGTAAAGCTGAACAGACTTCTGCGGCTTGGAAAAATAGCGCCGGAAATTCTCTGTACATGCATTGAAAATATATCCGGAGTCCAGTTAAGGAATATTGCCACTGCCGGCGGCAATGTATGCAGTACCAGTTATCTGTATGATTTATCCGCGCCCTTTACCGCCCTTGACACCCAGTACGAGCTTCGCAGCGCGCGCGGAACACGATGGGTATCCGCCTCGCGCTTTCATTCCGCGGAAGAACACAACGTTCTCGAGGATCAGGAACTGCTTACGCGCATCAGGCTGCCCCTGCACCAATGGGATTATTCGATTTATAAAAAATACAACACTGGACACCCATTCAATGGCGACGTACTGGTTTTTTTGGCAAAAGCCCAGAAGACAATCCTGACGGACATAAGAGTTGTTTATAAGGCGGATATAATTTTACGGAACAAAAACAGCGAAGACTCCCTGAACGGAAAGAATCTGCCGTTAAGCCGGAAAACAGCCCTTGATTTTGTCGAAAACTGGAAAAATTTCCTTTCGGACAGGGATGACGTAAGCGAATTTTCAAGAAATGCCCTTTTACACAACATTAAAGAGAACGTTTTTGTCCTGTCGGAGTAATCCGGCGGCTGAATCCTTAAGTTTTTAGGTATTCGTCTACTGGAAGAAACACATCAAAAACTGTATATTGTTTTTTAGGAGTCAGTGTGCTAATTCAAGTTAAAAATCTCCGGAAGGTCTACCCGATGGGTAGGCTTGAGGTTCCAGCCCTGAAAGGCATAAATTTGGAAATAAAAGAGGGGGATTTTGTTTCCATAGCCGGACCGTCCGGTTCCGGAAAGACTACCCTGCTGAATATCATCGGCCTGATTGACAGTTATACCGAAGGAAGCCTTGTTATAGACGACCTTAATATCGGGAATCAAAGCCGGCAGGAGCTGACCCGTCTAAGGCGCGAATTAATCGGGTTTATTTTTCAATCTTTTAACCTTTTGCCGGTGTTAAATGTTTTTGAGAATGTGGAACTACCTCTTATAATAGCCAAAAAGGGCGGTACAAAGGCGCAAAGGCGCGAAAGGGTGAATTATCTGCTTGAAGAAGCGGGACTTGCGGACCGTTTGAATCACAGCCCTGCCGAGCTTTCAGGCGGCCAGCAGCAGCGCGTCGCCATCGCGCGGGCGTTGGTAACTTCGCCCAGAATTGTAATAGCGGACGAGCCTACCGCCAATCTTGACTCCGACACGGGGGAAAAAATCCTCGGCTTGATGAAAAAGATTAACAAGGAAGATAAAACAACCTTTATTTTTTCTACGCATGATCCTGTAATTTGGCAAATGGCGGATCATATTGTTTATTTGCATGACGGAAATATAAAATCGGAAGAGAGGCGTTGATTGATGTTTTTCTTTATGGCGCTTCGCAATATTACCAGAAATATTAAGGATAGAGTTTTTATTGTTTTGCTTATCGCGGTTATCACCTTTGTTTTTTATATTGGAAACAGCGCAATTGAGAGCGCAAACCGGAATATACGCAGTATATTTACTGAAAGCCTGACGGGCGACATAGTGCTGCAAAAGACAGGCGATTTTACAACGAATCTTTTTGGCGCAAACGCTCCTGTCATAGACGATTCTTTTGTCATTCCGGTTCTCCCTGTCTATGATATTGCACTGGAGATAGCAGGTGACGAACCCGGAATAGGGGGAATTACAAGCCAGGTATCCGGCAATGCCGTATTGGAGATGCTGGATGTCCGGGAGACGGCATTGCTTGCCGGAGTTGACGCTTCGTCTTATTTTTCTCTCTTTCCCGGGATTTTGCTTGAACAGGGGCGTTTTCTGACAGACGGCGAGTACGGCGCCATGATCACAACGGAACGCGCGCGGAGGATTGAAACTCTAAGCGGACAGCGTGTGCAAACCGGTATGCCGTTGTTTTTTACAACCGCCGGCCGTATGGGTTTTAAATTCAGGGAAGTTCCGCTTGTAGGAATTTTCAGCTATCAAAATCCGGGCCAGTTAATGAATGAAATTGTTATAACAGATCCGCAGACTGTCAGGGTGCTAAATTCAATTCAGGTTGCGGGCGCGTGGGAAACGCAGGATTCCCTTGATATATGGAATGAAGATTTTGACGATATATTCAACGATGCGTCTGCTTTCGATTCTGAAGTTGAAAAAACTGAATTTTCAGTTGATATGCTGCACAATTTTTTAACTGAATCAAATACGGATACCAATATTACGCAAACAGGCGGAGACTGGAATTTTATCATGCTGCGCCTTAAAGAAGGATTTTCATCGGCATCTGTTATAAAAGCGTTGAACGGCAAGCTGCAGCCTTACGGCTTGACGGCGGTAAACTGGAGAATAGCTTCGGGAGTTTCTTCCATTCTGTTATTGCTGGTTATGGTTCTGTTCAATTTAGGGATATTCCTGATTTGTGTCGGCGGCATTATCGCGGTTGTCAATATTCTTTTTATATCCGTTTTCAGGCGCGTACGGGAAATCGGTACGTTAAGAGCAATCGGCGCGTCTGACGTATATATACGTTCGCTTATATACACAGAGAATCTTCTTGCCGTCCTGATTGCGGGCGCTGCAGGAGTTTTGGGAGGATTCATTTTTATACAACTTGTCAACTCACTTGGCCTTAATATCAATAATGATTTATTGGCTTCGATACTGAATAGTAAAATATTGCATATTGAATTTACGGGGTATATCGCCCTATACTCTTTTTTAATTGCGGTTGTTTTGGGATTGGCCTCTACAATTTATCCGGTAGAAATTGCCGTGCGAATCAAGCCTGTTGTAGCGGTACAGAGGGGATAGGCAATTATGGAAAAACTTTTCGCCGTGTTCAAGCTTGGAACCAAGTATTTATACCGCTATAAACGGCGTTATGCTTTTTTGATTACCGCCCTTGTGTTCGGTTTCGCTATAGTTACTTTATTTACATCAACAAAAGACGGTATGTATGACAGTATGTATTATTCCGCCCAATCGCATTATGCCGGAGATATTGTCGCGCTTTTTGGCGATCCCTCTTATTTGGAACCTATGAGTCAAAATGAAATATCCGCGGTTTTGGACGCGGCGCTAATTGCGGAAATAAAACCGAAACATACGGTACAAAGAACGATTCTGTTTAGAAGCGGCACCGTTTTTTATAACGGCAACGCGGTTGATCTCAGATATGTTATGGGCTGCGACTGGGAAAACGAAGCTTTTCTATTCAGCAGGATGGATGTAGAAGATCAGCCTGACGCAAAAGAGCCGGTTGAGATGTTTACAGGAGACGACAGCGTTGTGCTTTCATCTTCTACAGCGCTGTTGCTTGGCGCGAGAATAGGGGACAGAGTTACATTAATGACCGAGACTTCAGGCGGACAGAGAAATACCGCTTTCTTTATCGTAAGAAGAATTGTGCACGACGATTCATTTTTTGGTTCTTTTAAAGCCTATATTTCCAGATTAAGCCTAAACCGTCTCATGCTTTACGGAGACGAAGACTGTTCTACCATTGGTTTTTTCCTTGATAATCCAAACGAAGCCGAAAAAAAGCGCATTGCCTTACAGAATGTTTTGCGGGAAAAAATACAGACAGGCCCTCTGATTCACCACAGGAATGAATTCGAAATAGCAAAAAAACAGATTGATGAGAGCGCGGTTTTTTTATATACTCTTCCTGTTTATTTATCCGAAGTATCGGATTTGCTTGATGCCATGAATATAATCACTTATTTCATCTATGGAACAATACTTATAATAATTTTTGTCAGCGCAAATGTAACATACCGCCTGATACTTCATGAACGGGCAAGGGAAATGGGCATAATGAGAGTAATTGGTTTTTACGGTAAAGATCTGCGTTTGGTTTTATGGACGGAAATCATTGTTCTTGGGATCATATCCATGATCGCGGGCTTTTTTTTGGCAAATATTTCATCATTGGCGGTATCGCGGCTTTCTTTTTCATGGTTTCCCAGTTTTGAAATCTTCATGCAAGACGGAAAACTAAAACCGCTTTATTTGCCGTCAACTTTATTGATCAATATGGTTTTAATTTTTTTTATTCTTCTTGTTTTGGCGTTATTTCCCTCTTTTCGTGTCGCGCGAAAAAATCTTCCACAACTGTTATCAGGAGAATCATTATGAGATTTAAAAAAGGTGTTTTATCCGTCATGTTCGTTTTGGCCGTAACGAGCCTTTATGCCGATCCGGATCAGGAATTATTGAAAAGAGTTGATTCGCTTGTCAGTTACTTTGACTCAGACTTTTCCGCCGAATATACGATTTTGCAGGAAAAGCCCGGACAGAGCATTTCAAAAACCGTCGCCGGAATTTTTCGCCGGGATTCAAGGGAAACCTACGTGATGGTGATAATGGAGCCTTATATCAGCAAGGGACAGGGGTATCTTAAAGAAGGCAAAACACTGTGGTTTTACGATCCGGAGAGCCGGATTTTTAACACAACAAGCAGTACGGAGCGTTTTAAAAATACCAACGCCAGCAATTCAGATTTTACCCGCTCTACACTGGCGCATGACTACAGGGTGGCTGCCGGAGAGAACGCGGCGCTGGGGCGTTTTGAATGCAGGCTTCTGACCCTTGAGGCTGTTTCCGCCGAAGTAACGTACCCAATAATGAAAGTTTGGATCACCGGCGACGGTTTACTGCGAAAGAGCGAGGATTACAGCCTCTCGGGCCAATTGCTACGGACATCGGCAATTCCCGATTATTATCAGATTGAAGGCCGCTTTGTTCCCAGACAGATTCTCATTGTGGACGCGCTGAGGGGAGCTTACATAAACGGAAAATTTGAAAACGAAAAAACCCAGATTGTCGTTTCCAAGCCTTCTTTCAGGAAGGTTGCCGATTCTGTTTTTTCAAAAACGTTTCTAGAGACAGTCAATAGATGAGATGGCTTTTTCTTCTATTTGGATTGCTTTTTATAACAAGCCTTCCGGCGCAGGAAAACATTTCACTGGACTGGGATATTGATTCGCTCTTTGATGAAAAACAGCAGGATGAAGAAGCGGCGCCACAAACGGACGAAATTACAGTTATGCAAATGCTAAATCGTCCCAGTCTTACTTTCAGCGCATCCTACGGGTTCTCGTTTGGCGTTTCTCCGGGATGGAAAGAGACGCCATGGTATTCATCCGGCAGCGAAGACGAGAGTTACAACAAGGGTTTCGCGTGGACTCCCGTTGTAAATGTAAATACTTCTTTTGGTTTGGATGCGCAAATCTCAAGCGTCTTGGGAATAAAAAGCACGTTTGTTTTTGTAATTCCCGACTCCGTTTCTTATTTCGGATTTTTTCTGGGGGATTTGTTTTTCGATTACAATTTTTTTGACACTGTCTATATACGGGGCGGAAAATACAACGTTAAATGGGGCATTTCACCTAACTACGGTTTTACCAATCTGCTGATCCGCACTCCGTCTGACGACGACAGGTTTAAAAACGATTCTTTAATTTTTAAGGCCGACGTACCCGCCGGTATCGGCGGATTTCAACTGCTCGCTTTAACCAGATCCAGTCTGACAGGCAACGCCGGAATCAGCAGGGAAAATATAGGCGTTGGGGGCAAATTAAATCTGGCGTTCCGTAAATTTGATCTGGATACGGGGGTATTTTACCATTACGGAATGCCTTTCCGCGTGTTTCTATCGTTAAAAACAACTTTCCGCGGCGCCGAGCTTTACAGCGAAGGCCTTGCGGCTTTTGACACTCGCAGTGACAATGAGAACGGCGAAACTGAAGAGACTTCCGGTATCAGCGGAGCGCTTAATTTCGGTTTTGTCCGTGATTTTTTGGACAATAAGCTCGGCGTAAACGGGGAGTTATTTTTCAACGCGGAAGGGAATTCATTCTTCTACAGCACTAGAACGGATTTTGAGGATTCCAAATTATCTCCTTTTATCAGCGGCTTGAATATAGCGCTGAACATACTTTACCGCTTTGGAGGCAAGGGTAGTCCGCGCTTTTTTGTCCAGACCTTTTACGCGATACAGGAAAATTCGGCCCAGTTGACTCCCGGTATAAGAATAAGCCCATGGTCTCATATTGAGCTATACTTTGCGGTTCCTATGACTTTGGGCAGCATAGACGGTTATTACTACCATAATCCGGCTATTATAGACAGAAGCGGCAATAAACGCCGCTTTGCGGTTGTAGTATTGCTAACCCTGAGCGGAAATCTCAGGTATACACACTATTTTTAGGGGAAATTCCGGGGAAACCCCGGCTTATTTCCCGAAGACCTTGAACAAACTCTTTAAAAATGCTATGTTTCATGGTATATTGGGTACTTTGAGCGTGTTTCGGCCGCCTGAATATCCGTATCCGTCAGGCTGTTTTCGCGGCAGGGCAAGGCTTAATTTCCTCTTTTAAGTCCGCAGAAAGGTTTAATCTGCGGTTATAACCATGAATTTTACCTTTGGCGAATATAAAACACGCGTAATAATCAGCCGAGAAATACCCGTTTTCGAAAAAGTCGCGGCGGATTTACGGGTCGGCGGTATAAAACCCCTTGTAATAGCCGATGAAAATACCAAATTAATAGCCGAAAAAATCTTCGGCGATAATGTTCACTACTGCCTGCTGAAAAGTGGAGAGGAAAACAAGAACTGGCAGGCGGTAGAAACAGTACTTGCCGCCGCGCGTAAAGCCGGTCTTGGCAGGGACGGGGTATTTATCGGCGCCGGCGGCGGCGTCATAGGCGATTTAACGGGTTTCGCGGCGTCTGTTTATATGCGCGGTTGCAGGTTTGTTTTATTTTCCACTACCCTGCTGGCCATGGTTGACGCTTCCGTCGGAGGAAAAACCGGCTTTGATCTTTTCGGCATCAAAAACCTTGCAGGGACTTTTTACCCGGCGGAAATTGTCTATATGCCGCTGGAAAGCCTAACCACGCTTCCGCAAAGGGAATGGAAAAGCGGCTTTGCCGAACTGATAAAAACCGCCGTCCTTGACGGTGACAGCCTTCTCGACGTGTTAGCCGAAAACACCGGCAAAGAAGAGCCGCGCGTCAATGACGCTCTTCTTAAGTGTATCAAAAGGGCGGTACTGTACAAGGGAAAAATAGTAAGCGAAGATTTCCGCGAAAAGGGAAAGAGAAAGCTGCTTAATCTGGGCCATACTTTTGGGCATGCCCTTGAAGCCGCCGCCGGATTGGGGAATATCTCCCACGGCGAGGCCGTAGCATGGGGCATTGTTCAATCCTGCGCCTTGGGCGTTGAGCTTGGAATTACGCCGCGTTCAAGAGCGGAAAAAATCACGGCTCTTATATCGTCGTCAGGTTACGATTGTTCCCGGCCTCATCCGCTTGCAGGCGGTACGGCGTTTTTTGAATCAATGTTAAGCGACAAAAAGAAAAAAGACGGAAAGATGACGTTTATCGTTCCCGACAAAAAAAGCGCGAGAGTCGTTACGCTTGAAAATACAAAAATTGTTGAAAAAATTCTGAAAGAAGGATTTACTTTTTGAAAAACGTTTTTTTTATATTGTTTTTTCTTTTAGTTTTTTTACGCGCTCCTGTTTTTTCACAGGAAGAAACTTCCGTATTTATTATTAACTCTTTTGTTTTTAACATAGACGGGATTACCCGTCCGTCCGCGCTGATCAACGCGGGGAAATTCAAAGAGGGACAGGAAATATCGGGGCTTTCCGGCATTGAGAACTATATACGCGAAAAAACACAGCTGCTTTACAATCAGAGGGTACTGGAAAGCGCCGCGATAGATTATTCCATCGGCGTGATGCGCCATGACGGAAAGTATCCTGTTGATCTTGTCATAAGCGTAAAGGACACAAGAAACTTTTTTATCCTGCCAAGTCCAAAATACAGCTCCAATTCAGGTTTCAGCATTGAAATAAGCATACAGCATTACAATTTTTTCGGCACAATGAGTCCTTTCAAAATAGATGTTGGCTACAAGCGCGACGAACAGAAGCGCAATAATTATCTTTTTACTCTGGATTCCGGCGTCCCTTTCAGGGCTTTTGATTTAAACTGGAATCTTTCTTTCATCAATGATTTCGAATACAGGTCACATCTGGAAAATCCGTTATACTACAAAAATACTACCGGTTTGTACGCTAATCTGCCTTTAGGCCGGTATGCCGCTACGCTCGGCGTTTCGCAGTCCGTTATTCTAAACGAAGAAAACTTATTCCTTGACGGAAACGTTCACAACGACATTAGCTCCATACATTTCGGCCCGGAAATCGGCTTTGGCCGCGTTGACTGGATCGGTAATTTCCAAAACGGATTTTACGCGAGTATTGTCCAGTCTTACAGTTATAATTTTCTCAATAAAGACTTTAATAAAACTCCATGGGGCATTTATCACGAGATTTCAGGCATAACCCATGTCTTTTCCGGTTTTTTTTTGAGGTCTCCTCGCGCCTGATGTTCCGCCACTGGGCTTTTTCCAATGTTTACTATAGCGCGGGCGACGCTTTGCGCGGCATACTTGACAAAGACGTTCATTCCAATTATATGCTTTCTTTAAATATCGACGTGCCGTTTAGAATTTTAAAATTCAGGCCGTCGCAATGGTTTAATAATGCTAAACTGCAATTATTTAATTTCGATCTTCATCTTGCTCCGGTCATTGACACCGCGCTTAACCATAACCCGGCAGACGGAACCGGATTTAATTTTGAAAATATGCTCGCAAGCGGTGGTTTGGAAGCCCTTTTTTTTCCGCAAAGATTCCGCAGTTTGCTGATACGGGTTTCTTTCGCGGCGAATCTAAAATATCCTTCAAACACTGGGAAGTACGAATTGTATATTGGTTCGGATTTATTTTATTGACGAACGGAGCGAGGTCGCGGCCGTGCTTGCACGGACATGACCGAGCGAGTGAGGAAACGAAGCGTATAATACCGCAGCTTGCCCTGCGGTATTATACGCTTTATTAAAGGGTATAAATGAAAAAAATATTTTCTTTTTTACGTAATTTTTTTAAATACAGGGAACTTTTCTTTCAACTTGTTACGCGGGAAATAAAACTCAAATACCGCAGAAGTATTCTGGGCTACTTATGGAGTGTGTTAAACCCTCTTCTTATCATGATAGTCATGATTATTGTTTTCTCCAATATGTTCAGATCGAATATTCAATATTTTCCGGTTTATCTGCTTATCGGACAAATGCTTTTTAATTTCATGACAATCGCGACTTCCCGATCCCTGACATCTATAATTGACAACGCGTCCCTTATAAAGAAAATATATATTCCAAAATATATTTTCACTCTGGCCATTGTAACCAGCGAATTGGTAAATTTCTTTTTTATGCTTGGCGCACTTGTCATCGTGATAATCGCTACCGGAGTTCCTGTTACGGGACGTATTGTTTTCACCCTTATTCCAATAATTCAAATATATTTTTTTTGCATAGGATTAGGACTTTTTCTGGCGCAGGCTACTGTCTTTTTTCGGGACATTATGTATATTTGGAGCGTTATTACTACCGCATGGCTGTATTTAAGCGCGATTTTTTATCCTGTAAACGTGTTACCGGAAAAACTTTATTTCTTAGTTACTAAATTGAATCCTCTGTATTTTTATATAGCCATGTTTCGTAATTTTACCATCGGCGGTCCAAACATGGGCAGTCTTGATCTTGCGATACGCGGCGCTGTCGCGGCCGGTTTAATGTTAATTATAGGACTTATAACTTTCTTCTTCAGCAAAAAGAAATTTATTCTATATATGTGAGGTGTTTTTTTGGATTCGACTGTTATTCAAGTAAAAGACGCTACCGTACGTTTTAATATTGCTTCCGAAAAAGTTGATAATTTAAAAGAATATTTTGTAAAACTGGTAAAGAGACAGCTTCGTTTCAAGGAATTCTTTGCTCTTAAAAATATAAACTTAGAGGTAAAAAAAGGAGAATCCTGGGGCATAGTAGGAAATAATGGCGCCGGCAAGTCAACATTGCTAAAACTTATCTGCGGCGTTATTGCCCCTGATTCTGGTTGTGTAACAATAAACGGGAATATATCCCCAATGCTGGAACTTGGAGCTGGTTTTGATCCTAATTTAACCGCCGATGAAAATATTTTTATCCAGGGCGCTCTTCTTGGCCACAGCAAGGCGTTTATGAAAAAAAAATATAACGAGATTGTAGAATTTTCCGAGCTTGCCGAATTTCTTGAGATGCCGATAAAAAATTATTCTACCGGTATGCAGGCCCGTATGGCCTTTGCGATAGCTACCGTTGTTAACCCAGAGATTCTTATTGTAGATGAAGTGCTTTCTGTAGGGGACGCCGCCTTCCAGCGAAAGTGTAAGGACCGGATTAATGAAATGATAAAAGGTTCCACTACCCTGCTCCTTGTATCGCACAGTAATGAGACGGTAAAAGAGTTATGTGAGAAAGCTATATGGCTGCGCAAGGGTGAATTGGTAATGGCGGGTAATTCACAAGAAGTCTGTGACGCTTATGCGCAATACTATGAATGAATAACATATGCATATCAGCAACATATAATTAATATGAGAAGACGCTTATTCATAGGAATACAAGATTTTGCAAAAATCCGTGAAGGCGGTTTTAGTTATGTGGATAAAACCGCAGTCATTCACAGGTTAATAAGCGGTTCCGGCGGAGCGTTTTTCCTGTCGTGTCCGTGCCATTTCGGAAAATCTATGTTGTATTCGACTCTGCGGGCAATTTTTGAAGGCAGAAGAGTGCTGTTCTGTGAAATTGTGGGCTACCCTGTCCTTGCCATAAATTCTTTTGAATGGGAATGGAAAAAATACCCTGTAATGGGGACAGGTATGCTAATTCCCCGTTTATTAAACCGTTTGAGTTAGACTACCTGCTTGGTAGAAATATGGAGGATAAATATGGCAATGGAAAGCGATTTGCTTGTTCGCAATGAAAATATACAACACCTTTTCGACTGGTATTGTTCGGGATATTTCCTTGTCAATCGAAAATATCAGCGTAAATTAGTTTGGACTCTCGAGGAAAAACAAAAATTTATAAATTCTATAGCATCAAATTATCCGGTGCCGTTAGTTCTACTGGCTAAAAAAAACAGAGGTGAAAAACCAGTATACGAAATAATTGATGGAATGCAGCGGTTGGATGCGATATTTTCTTTCGTACGAGGCGACTATTCTATTGAAATTGAGGGGCAAAGTAAATATTTCGATTTAAGTGCAATGGCGCAATCAAAAGAATTTTTGGACAAAAATATTCTTGAGCAAAAGTCACCGATTATTGATCGTAGTATCTGTAGTAACATCGCAAATTATCAACTGCCAATATCAATTATTAATTTTGACGAGAACTCCATTGAAGATATTTTTCGCAGGATTAACGCAACAGGACGACAGCTTTCAGATCAGGATCTTAGGCAGGCCGGCGCTGTAGGAGCATTTCCTGATTTGGTTCGAAAACTTGCAAGTGATATCAGAAGAGATACCTCACCCGAAGATACTTTAGAACTGTCTAAAATGAAAGAAATCAGCCTTTCAAATATACGGCTGCCTTATGGTATATATATGTTTGGTGTTTTTTGGGTTAAACAAGGCATTATCACAATTGGAAACATGAGAGTATCCAGAGATGAGGAATTAATAGCATATATTCTGACTTACATACTTTTGAAGGATAAAGTGCCTCCAAGTGCAAGATGTTTAAATGCAATTTATGATTATGGCAGTCACGAGATTGGCAGTATAGCGACTAAAATTGAATATAATATAGAAAAAGTCGGAACAGAAAAATTGAGACAATCTTTTATGAAGGTATTTGATGAAATAGAAAAGACCTTAAAAGTTGCGAAAAAACCTTTTAACCAGCTTGTCTTTGGCAGAAAAAGCCACGGCATGGCAAGATCATTTCAGGTAATCTTTTTGGCTTTTTATGAACTGCTGACAACAGGAAAAAGCATCATTGATTATAAAAAACTGGCTAATAGATTTGATAGAATAGGAACTAAACATCTTTCAAACATATCAAGCAGTGAATGGAATGCTCATTATCGTCATGAAAAAATTCAAAGCATTAAGGGAGTATTAAATGATTGTTTTGAAGATCTAAAACATATCGATCCGGCAAGGGATATGTGGGTAAGTAAAATGGAAAATCTCTTAGTGCAATCAAAAATAGAACAACAGCTTTTCGATTTTAAAATTGGGTTACATACATTAAACAATGAAGTAGATTTTAATCCTGATGTTTTGAAGAAAATAGTTAAAACACTTACCGCTATGGCTAATAATGGCAAATCGGTTACTGGCTATGTACTTGTGGGAATCGCGGATAATAATGCGGACGCTCAAAAATATGTAAACCTCTATAACGGAAAATATAAAAATTTCAACGGTTTTTATATTACCGGCATACAGGATGAAATAAAAGGAAAATATAAAAACTGTGATGAATATTTCAATAAAGTCAGACAATTCATTGGAAAAGAACCCATTGATGAATATTCACGTTCTTATATTTTACGAAATATGCGACTCGTAAACTACTTTGATAAATTGGTTCTTGTTTTTGAGATAAAATCGGGGCCACAGCCTTTGTTTTATGAAAATAACTATTATGAAAGACAAGGAACGAGTGTCGTAAAAATTGAAGCGATGGGCATGGCAAATTTGTTTGAAAGATTCAAATGAATGACAAAAAGAAAGCAATATGAAAAAGCAGTAGTACACGGCGCTGTTATAAATAAGCAAACGTTATCATGCAAGTACTATATGGACAAGCTTATAAAACTGCATGATGACGTGGTAGATTTAGCATGGTCTGGGTAATACCGATCTCCAAAAATATATCTGCATGCAGCCCTTCAACAGAATGGAATTATTTAAAAACGGAATAATCAGTTCACGTTGCCTGTATCGTTTAAAGTATAACTTCTATTTAGGAAAATATAATATTAATTCTTTTGACGAAATTTGGAATTCGGATAATGCGAAACGATTAAGGTATAGTGTATCAAAGGGAAATTTAAGGAATTCAGCATAAACGCGGATGAGATATTCGGACCGGACACAGCGGCATGGGCAGCCGAGAAAACCGCGCCGCCTGAACAAAAAAAACATTGGCGCGTGCGATGTACTGTACGCACAAGCGCTGGTTGCCATTACGTCGGACACTACCCTGCTGTCTGTAGGCGGCGATGTGTTTTGTTACAATAACTGGCACCGCTTGGCCGTGTTTCAAAACAATGCGTCTTGAAAGAAAATATCCGGTTGCTGATAAAGCATATTATTACGCAAATCGATTGCGGCATTATATTGATACCGCATGTTGTGACGCCCGCCGATAACGATTACGCGCTTTTCCGGTTTACTACCCTCTGCGAGAATGTCATCAACCGCTTTTTCCCTTCTCTCAAGATATTTGCCCACGACTATCGGGTCGTCGCGGTAAAAAGATGAACAATAATGCGCATGACGGAATATGAAAAAGAAGAATAAAATATGGTAAATGACACGATAACGGCTATTAAAGATAGTATTCTACATACTTTATGATGAAGATGGCAGGAAAATAATTATTAAAAATATTGATAGAATGAAAGGGCAAATAAATAATAATAATAAATGGTAAACATTGATTAAAAGGTGTTGTTATTATGAAAGTAGTAATTTTAGCCGGAGGTATGGGAACTCGCCTCTCTGAAGAAACGAATTTAATCCCAAAGCCCATGGTAGAAATAGGCGGACGGCCTATTCTATGGCACATAATGAAAATTTACTCTTACTGGGGTTTTAATGAATTTGTGATTCTAACAGGCTACAAATCCCATGTAATTAAGGAATACTTCATCAACTATTACACTCGTTATTCTGATATTACGGTAGATATGGCGAAGAATTCAGTTGAAGTTCATAATCACCGTACTGAACCGTGGAAAATAACCATGCTTTATTCAGGGCAAAAGACAATGACAGGGGGACGGTTGTTAAAGGCAAAGAAGTTTTTGGGCAATGAACGCTTTATGCTTACCTACGGTGACGGTGTAGCTGATATTAATATTCCGCAGCTTCTTGAGTTTCATGACAAGTCCGGTAAAACTCTTACTATAACCGCCGTCCAACCTGTAGGAAAATACGGTTCATTGGCAATAGAGCCGGACGGCAGTGTCCGTTCGTTTTTGGAAAAACCATTAGGTGACGGAACGTGGATAAGCGGCGGTTTTTTTGTTGTGGAACCGGATATTTTTGATTATCTGACTCACGGCAATGATACTGTTTTTGAAAAGGAACCGCTTGAAAAATTAGCTGGTGAAAGAAAAATAGCCGCTTATAAGCACACAGGTTTTTGGAAATCCATGGACACGCTTAGAGATAAGAACGAATTAACTAATATGTGGCTTAACGGCAATTCTCCATGGAGAATATGGGGAAAGTGAAAATAGCAGTAATCGGGCTTGGCTTTGTAGGTTTGACCACCGCGCTCGGATTTGCGGACAAGGGTTTTGATGTTGCAGGCTATGACATTGATTTGGAACGTACAAAAAAAATTGAAGGCGGAGTAGCGCCGTTTTTTGAGCCGGGACTTGACGAGGCGCTAAAACATACCCTTGGCGCAAAGTTTTCGCTTGCGCCCAATGCGGCAAAGGCGGCGGAAAACGCCGACGCGATCTTTTTCTGTGTAGGAACGCCGTGCGGCGCTGACGGCAAAGCAGATATTGCCTTTTTATTTTCCGCGATTGACAGCGTTATTGATGCGGTAAGGCCCGACTGCGTGTTTGTTGTTAAATCGACAGTTCCGCCGGGCACAACCGCGAATGTAGTTCTGCCCTATGTCCGGGGGAAAGGCTTTAACGGCGCTGTAGTGAACAACCCCGAATTTTTGCGCGAGGGCTACTGTTGGAATGATTTCATGAACCCTGACAGAATCGTCTGCGGCTGTGATGAAAACGCCGCGCACGCCATTAACCTGTTGACAACGCTATATGCGCCGTTCAATGCCTCTGTCCATTTTGTTTCGCCTAACACAGCAGAGTTTGTCAAGTATTTGT
>JGI24698J34947_10000857_pt1 | contig 15314 bp, 12 predicted proteins | sample TergutMp193P3_FD_34947 | JGI IMG/M metagenome (IMG submission 34947) | reverse complement strand
CCGTACACGGGCAGGGGGTAGGAGGCCAGTTCCCGGCCGCCGTCGGTGAAGATGTTGATCACCTCAAGGCCCTCAAGCGTGAAAAAGCAAACCGTGGCGCCCAGAATGAAGACCCCGGTAAAGACCGCGGAACCGCCAAGGATCATGAGTACGAGGGTGCATATTTTTGAGAAGCCCCAGACTATGTCCGTCCGGGGAATGATCGCGCAGATTATGACTATACCAAAAAGCACCCTGGAGAGGCGGGTGATGTCTGTCCTGGCGCCAAGCACCTGGATGATAGTACCGCGCGGCCGCAGAAGCACGCGGTCGAATTCGCCCTGTATGACCATCCGTGAAAAGGAGTCGAAGCCGCGGGCGAATGTTTCCGAAATCGCGAAGGCCGTGTAGGTGACACCGAAGCAGAGGGCGGCCTCGGCGAAACTCCAGCCCGCGAGGCTCCCGAAACGGCTGAAGAGCAGGCTCAAGCCCAAAAACGAGAAAAGCCCGGTGAGAACCTGCCCCGCGGCGACAAGCCACGCCGACAGCCGGTACTCAAGGATCGACTTCACATTCATCGCCAGGTATTTGAAATAAATCATTTTCTTCTTTTCTCCAAAAGAAATTTTACCACGGAGTTACACAGAGTTACCACGGAGTTTCACGGAGAAAAAAAAATAGAAACTCCGTGTTTCTCCGTGGTTTTCTTCTCCTTTTCCCCGTGTCCCCTGTGAGCTCTGTGCGAGGCTCTTCATTCATCACCCCCCCTGTATCACAAGGCGCTTCATTGCCGCCCTGAAACCCCAAAGCCCGAGGCCGACAAGAGCGAGGAGCCAGAAGACCTGTATACCCAAACCGAGCAGGGCCTCGTTTCCGCTGATGCCGGCGCTGTAAACGCGAAAGGGAAAATCCGCGGTGTAGCGGAAGGGCAGCAGGGCGGTAACGAACTGAAGCGCCGGCGGCATAAACGGAATGGGGATGATGGCGCCCATGAGGAACTCCCCCGTGACGCCCAGAATGAGGCGGGCCCCGTGCGGGCTGAGAGAAACAAAGGTGATGAGGCAGGTGAGCATGGAAAGGGCGGTCGCGAGGAGCGCCGCGAGTATGAGGGAGGGGATGAAGAGGGTGAGGGCCTGGAGGCTGCCGGGGAGGTGGAAGCCCCAGTCGCCGGGCAGGAGGAACGCCACGATGAAAATCGGGAAACAGCGCAGAACAGTCCGGGAAATCCTGTAGGCGAGGATCCTCATAAACCAGAACGTATAGAGCGAAAGCGGCCTTGTCAGTTCGTAGGCAACGTTGCCCGAGGCTATCGTTTCCAAAAGCTCGAGGTCCATGCTCCAGAGCATCACCAGGGCGAGGAAGGCCTGGCGCATCCAGATGAAATCCGCGAGCTGGCTGAAGCTCATGGGAGAGGCCGCGCCCGCGTTGAGCCCGGCGCTTTCGTAGAAGGCGTAGAAGATGAGGAGCTGCATGCCCCCCCAAAAGAACTGGGTGGCCACCCCTGCCCAGGCCGCGGCGCGGTACTGCATCCCCGCAATGAGCCGTATTTTGAATATCCCCAGATAGGGTTGTATCCCGGTCACAAGTTCCCCTCCCTGTAGAGCGAGGCGATTAGTTCCTCTATCGGGCGGCTTCCGGCGCTCATGTCCCTGATGTCGAGGCTTTCCCCCAGAACGCGCAGGGCCGCGGAAACGCCGATTACGCCGGTGTCAACCTCGTAGACCGCGTGATTGTCTTTCCACGATAAGAGCTTCGTCCCTGCGGGCTCGGGCAGCGGCGCGGAAACGCCCCCTTCGTTACGGGCATGCTCGTAATGCAGCTCCAGGCGGCGCAGCCTGTCGTAGCGGGCGCGGAGGTAGCCCAGCGCGCCGTCGTAGAGGAGCTTCCCCTTGCCGATGAGGAGTATGCGGTCGGTGAGGGCCTCGATGTCGTCCATGTCGTGAGAGGTGAGGATCACCGTGATCTTCCGCTCCCGGTTAAGGTCCGCGATGATGCGCCGCACCGCCAGCTTGGAAAGGGCGTCAAGGCCGATGGTGGGCTCGTCAAGGAAGAGTACTTCCGGGTCGTGGAGCAGGGACGCGGCGATTTCGCATCTCATGCGCTGGCCGAGGCTCAACTGCCGCAGGGGTACGGCGAGAAGTTCCTTGAGTTCCAAGAGTTCGGTCAGTTCCCCAAGGTTTTCTTCGAAGCGTATTGCGTCGACGCGGTAAATGTCTTTGAGGAGTTCAAAAGAATCCTCCACCGGTACATCCCACCAAAGCTGGGTGCGCTGGCCGAAGACCACCCCTATGCGGCTCACGTATCTGGCGCGGGCCTTCCACGGGCACATATCCAAAACCGTGCACTCCCCGGAATCCGGCACGAGGATGCCGCTCATGATTTTTATCGCCGTGGACTTGCCCGCGCCGTTGGGCCCGATGAAGCCCGCAATCTCCCCCCTCTCCACGGAAAAGGAAATGCCTTCCAGCGCGTGTATCTCGTTGTACTCCCGCCTGAAAAGGGACAAGAACGCACCGGCGGCGCCCTTCTTCCGCTTCGCCACCCGAAAGGTTTTCTTTATGTTATTGAGGGAGATCATGGGAAGAAAAGGATACTATAAAGACGGGAGTTTATCCAGTGACTGCTGAAGCCAAATCCCTGCAAAAGTCTACCGCAATCTCAATCCTGTCTTTCCCTCTCGCTTCACAAAAGACATTTTGTTCGTTTATGTTGTATTTTTTCCTCAATTCGTCAGGGATTCTTTGCTTCTTTGGTATTTCAATATGCCAACCATCCTGTTTGGAATATAAATGAAACTCATTTTCCAGCACTAAACAGGATTCTTCGGCATAACGGATATAACAGCTACCCTCTCTGCAAATCGAATCATCCAGGCGATTGCTGACCGTTTTTACATAAGGATTTATGTGATATGCCAATAGCGGACTGGAGCTTGTCCTGCCCAGTATCTCATGCTCGAATTCGTCATTGCTCCAGGAAAAATAATTTGTCCCCGATAGAAAATATTCTTTGTATTTACAAAAATAATATTGCCAGTTTTTAAATTTCAAAGAATCAATAAATTCTTTTATCATTTTTTCCAATATAGCCTGAGGCTTTAATGCCGGACTTGACTTTTTATTTTCCCCGTATTTTTTTAGCAGCGCTGTTATTGGTTCGGACAGCTCCTGATCTGTTTGTCCGGATAGTATTGTATACCAGTATTGGCTGTTTCCAAAGAAATACATATCACCCATTCCGCCCCACTTTGTATAAAAACCGCCAAAATCACAGGTTATTAATGAAGCCGCTATCAGAGGATCTTCACACTTCCAGATTTCCCTGATAAAATCTGACCATTCCGTCAGGCTGTCAATATTGGCTTTTGGGTTTAAGTTGTGTATCAATCCTTTGAAATGTTCATAGTCTTCCAAACGGAACAAAGCCCGGATTTTTTTTCGATCCGAAGATATATTGTCCATAAAAATCTGTGCTTTTTCTTTTTCATTATTTAAAGCTTCGTCACTAATATCGGTTTCCCTGTTATCAATTTTTTCTGGCAATCGCTCATACACGTTTGGTTTTTCCATTAATTGATTAAAAAGTTTCCGGTATTTTCCAAAAGAATTGATACGGATAGCTTTTTCGTAATCAGTATCTCTCTTTTGCCTTGTCGCGGTCAGCAAATTGCGTATAACCCTGGAATAATAACGCAGTTCAGCGGATGGCTCTTTCAGATCATATTTTAACATATATGACAGAATGCAGAATAATAGAATTCTGCTTGTATTATCAAACTGATCGCCTTCCAACAGGCATTTCCTGAATAAATTGATTTCTTCACCCTCGAATAATCGTACCTGCCCATCAGGTGAACCGTCAATTTCCCCTTTTCGGAAAATATTTTCAAACAAGGCACCAATATTTTCAAGTTTAATCTGTCCGGATTCGTCCATACTGGTTTTATGGAAAAAATCCAGTGTATTGAACAAAAATAAAGCGTTATCTTTCTTTCTGAAAACTAAAAAATCATTTTTGAAATCGGAGACATTCTTGTCTCTGTTGTCCTTGAAGTAGCACATTTGATCGATATAGGTAAAGAAATTCATAAAGTAGACGTCAATATCTTTACCTTCTTCCTTCTCCATATCCCTCGCGAAACACCAAAACAAATCTGTCCATACACTGTCAATTTTAAACGCGAAATATTCCTGATATGATATCAACGTACTTTCATATTTCAGTTCTTTGTCCGCGGAAAGTATCTCCGAGAATTGGGCCTTAAAATTTTCAAAATCAGTCAGCGGTTTGCCCCGAGAATTCATTTTTATGTATAACTCATCAGTAAGTTTGAATTCTTCGGACTTGATATCTATATAATCAAAAGTAATTTTTTTGTTTTCAGATATATTTTTCCATGCTTTTTTCCTGTCAAAATCCTGTTTCTGAATAACTTCAAGCATATTAAGCAGGGAAACAACAGTCGGGTCATTTTTCCACGAAGCCATAAACCAGCTTGCCTCATTAATTTCATGGCATATATCACCGGAGATGGGCAGCCATTCTTCAATTAGTTCTTCGCAGAAGCGTTTTGACGAATTTCTTGTTTCGTAAGTAAAATTCTTAAGCCACGATTTCACATCGTCCGTAACGGACATCATTTTTATCCCGTTCTGTTCAGTTTCTTTTTTTGGCGACAGGTACCAGTGCAGCAGCCACAGTGTAGTCAATCGCTGCTGTCCATCCAGCGGGATAAAAGCGGGTTTATCCTCGTCAATTTTTTTCGTGTAACCATACACGAAATCAAGGTTCAGCGCGGGTTTATCGGTATTTAAAACATCAATAAGCTTTATAATAAAATCATGGCTTTTAATTTTTTTATCACCGTGTTTGTCTTCCCTGCCCTGCGCGTAATCCCTTTGTATCCGGGGAATTATGATTTTATACTCGTTTTGCAGCTCTTTAAAAGAATAATTCATGTCGTTGCCTTTTTAATCTTGCTTATAAAAAAGTTATATACATTCTCAATGCTCTTGAAATAATCATCCCGGTCAGTTTTTGTCCAATATGTATTTGTAGCGGGATAGGAAGTGTAGGCTTTCAGAAACACGTTCCTCGTACAGACAGGGATATAAAAACCTTCCAGTTCCCTCTCCTTGATTATTTCGCGCTTTACGTCAAAAAGAGAATTGTTTAATTTACTGTTTGTTTCCACGTCAAGCAAACACAGGTTTTTTATCAGTTGACGGTTTTCATCGTTTTCAAACCCTGATTTTTTTTCAGCCGTACTGTATACTTCACCCATTATTTTTTCAAAAGCGACATTATCTATTTCATCCTGCTCTGTCATTTCTTTCATTTTGCCCAGAAGCTCATTAAAAAAACAGTCAGTATTTGAGTTTGTTAATGATCTAATATGGTCAGAAAGCCACTCTTTTTGCTTCTCTGTGCCGGTCAATGGATCTGAATTGCGGGCGTAAATATGTTCCAGACTCCATTTCTGGTTCTTGTAATGTTCAAACGGAAAATTTTGTTTTTCCTTGCCGCTTTCCAGTGTGGTATAGACATTGTGCAACAGCAGAATATTTTTTATATCTTTGTAATCTTCCTTTATGCCATTCTTGTTTTCAAAGATCAGCTTATCAAGCCGTTTCTTGCATTTTATTTTTTTGGCTATTTCTGTTTCCAGGTATTCCCTGAACGCGGATTTAGAGACTTCTTTGGCCTTTTGAATTAGTGAATCAATTATCTTGCCGCTGTCTTTATCTTCTTCCAGGGCAATCAATAAGCCGATATAATGGTATAGTTTTCTGTCCTGAAACCACTCCCTGAAATATTCAAAATATTCTATTATTTCACTCCAGATTCTTTCGACCGCCTCTATTCTTGCGCACCAACTGTCGGTTTCTTTTGAGGTTCCTGCAATCAGGTTCTCCAGGTGTTTATAGAAAACAAGAAACGTTCCGTATTTCCTGGGTATTTTTGTAAAATACTTATTTTCCGCATTGATCCGTTTTGTAAGCAGGTCAAAAATAAACTCTATATGCGTTTCTTTCGTGTTTGAGTTGTTGTTTAGAAAATACCAGAATGCCCTATCCTGCAAAGTATTCTCAATATTATCCCATTCGACCGCGATATTGTGAAGTTTTCTTTCGATAAAATCGGATTTATCCTGAGGATATTTATCCAGTTGAAGCAGCAGGGCCTTTGTCAATTCCGCGTCGGTTAAAGGAATTTTACCCACATTCAGCCGGATAAAAACATCAATGGGGTTTGTAGCTTTTTCAACTTCATAACGAATTACCCGAGTGTTATTGGATTTTTTTTCTGATTTTTCCAGAAGAACAGAAACCATTTTACTTTTTGCACCGCTGTGTTCGGGATCTTTAAACCATTTGTCTATGCACTGATACGCTCTGCAAATATAATGAAAATCAATATTGGAAGAATCAATTTCCCTGTTGGTAAATTTTTTCCCCGCTAAAAACTCCCCGCATTTTTCCCTTGTAGTATAATTAAGGGAAAACAGCGGCTGTAAATAGTTGTCTTCTTTTCTTCTTTCCTCAAGATAAACCAGCAGAAGGTAGAGTGTTGTAAGGCGCTGCTGGCCATCCAAAACGTCAAAATTTTTATTGTCATTTTCCCGTAAAACTATCGGCTGCAGGCAATAGAATTCTCCTTTATTGCTGTATTTCGCAAAAGCCCACAAGTCGTCCAGGAGTTCGTTTACTTCCTGTTCTTCCCATCTGTAGCCGCGTTGATAGTGGGGTATGGTGAATGTATGTCCCATTAATTCGCAAACGCCTATTAATATACTTTTTGCCGCTTTTGTACTCATTTCGTTCCTGATGATGATATAGCATTAATAACGGGGACAGTCCTATGACTGTCCCCGTCAAACAGGACTATCTCCAAAGAGAAGCCCTTTCGTTAATTACCTCGCCGGATAAACACGTCCCCTGTCGGCGAGGACTTCCTGTCCGCCGGAAGCCATGAAGTCAGCAAGGCCTGCGTCCCAGATGCGGTCAAAGTCCGCGGGACGGGCGGTAATCGCCTGCGCGATTAGGGCGTCGGCCTTGTCCGCAAGGACCTGGCCATACTGGTTAACAGTGGTAGGAACAGTCCACACCGACGGAGCGCGCGCGTTGGCGGTGGAAGCCGCGTATGCGTCTACAATTCTCTCGGGGGGAGTGGTTCCGTAGCTCAGGGCCAAGACCCTGGCGTTGAGTTCCGGGCTTCCCATCTCAACACCGTTCATCGGCATGGTCATGTCGATGTTCTGGGCGGAATTCTGGAACCAGGGGTGGCCGGCGGGCATGGTGAAAATATTCGGCACGCCGTTTACGAGGGTGTGGTTCACGTTAAGTTCTCCGACCTGAAGGAAGTGGTAGTTTTCGTACTTGGAAAGCCAGTTAAGATACGCGAGTGCGCCGTTGGGGTTCTTCGCGAAAGCGGGGATGAAGATCTGCAGGCCAGGCTTGTCCATCATTTCCTTGTTGTTCAGGTTAAGGTTAACCGCGACAAATTCAGCGCCTGGTACGTTTCTCGCCAGTTCCAGGTTGATGTTGTAGTCCGTCCTGAAAGGAAGATCCCAGTTTTGGCAGAAGGCGCCGACAACGCCGCTCTTCATCTGGTTGTAAAGGTCGTCAGCTGTTGTCATGAGGGGGAAGTCCTGATAGATGAGGCGCTCGTTGTACCACTGGTTCATCGTACGCACGCCTTCTTTGTATCCGGCCTTATAAACATCACGCGAGCCAAGGTTCTGTACCCAGCGATCCCTGTCGCTCAAATTGGGATCGACATAGTGGCTGATTAAGTCTCCAAGCCCCCATCTTGCGTCGCTGTTCTGGGCGTAGGGGACTACCCTGTTCGCGCCGACTCCGCCCGGATCNCGNTCGCGGAAGGCGATAAGGGCGTCGTGGAACTGATTGATGTTTGTGGGCANGGGGATGTTAAGCCTGGTGAGCCAATCCTGGCGGATGAAGACGTTCCGCACAGCCAACGCTACGCGGAAACTGGGGATGGAGAAAACTCGAGCGGTAGCCGGGATTGAGGAACCACGCGCATTGACCGTAATCTGGGTGCGATCCTCAATGTTGCGGTAGACAAAAGGAGTCCCGGGATACACGGGGTCATCGCCAAGCAGTATTTTTGTATCGGGCAGGTTTGAGTCGATGAAGGGCGCGAGGTTCAAAATACCGCCCTGATCCCGGAAGTTTTGAATCATACCTCCGTCGTAGGAATAGCACAGGTCGGGGGCGCTCCCTGACGCCATCAGGTTTACGATGTCCGTGGTTTCCGACCAGCGGCCAACCGGGACAAAGGTAACGTCGATGTTGAGGTCCTTCTTCACCTTATCCTTGATCCAGTTGGTCCACATGTTGTTGTCCGCCTGGGATCTGCCGCCGTCCGTGCCGCGGTCAAAAATTTCCACGGAGATGGCGGTCGCTGACGCTGTTTGTCTGCCGCCTCCGGCAAACGCCAGTGTCATGGCCATCGAAAGGATGACCAGTACCAGTAATAATCTCTTCATAAAATCCTCCAAAAAAAAATATATCTATACTACCATATAGAACCTGAGTAAACTATCCCTTTACCGCCCCAATCGTGACGCCGGCAATGAAGTAGCGCTGGAGCCAGGGATAAACCACGAGAATCGGGACGGTCGCGAACATGATCGCCGCGGCCTTGATCGCGTCGGAGGCCCTCGGCACCGTGCCGGCGACCATTTCCACGGTGCTTATGTCAATCGAGGTCTGGTTCTGGATGAGCTGCCAGAGTTTAAGCTGGATTGGAACCCACTTCGGCGCGGCATTGATGTAGAGCAGGGCGTCGCCGAATCCGTTCCAGCGGCCCACCGCGTAGAACAGGGCGAGCGTCGCGAGCACGGGGCCGGAGAGGGGAAGGTAGATCTTTACAAGGCAGGTAAACGGGTTGGCCCCGTCTATTTCCGCGGATTCCCGCAGGCTGTCGGGGATGCCAAAAAAGAAACTGCGCAGGATTATCATGTTGAACACCGAGAGGCAGTTGGGGATGATGAGGACCAGCGGGTTGTTCAATAAATTCAGGGTCTTCATCAATATATAGTTCGGTATCGTTCCCGCGCTGAAGTACATCGTAAAGATTATTATCGTGTTGATGACGCCCTTTCCCTTCAGCCAGTCGTAGGTAAGCGGGTAGGCGCACAGTACCGTCATTGTAAGGGAGACCAGGGTGCAAATGACTGTGAGGATCGCGGTCCACCACATCGAGCGGGTAAACGCCGGGTCCATAAACACATACCTGTAGGATTCCATTGAGAAACCGAATCTGTAGGTGTTTTCATCATAGTTGTGCACAACCGGCAGGAAACTTACCCTGCCGTTGATGACGGCCTGGGAGCTGCTAAAGGACTGGGCAAAGAGGTTCAGCATCGGCAGGACACAGAGCAGTATTATGAAGATACATATAATGAAAACCACCATGTCGCCGGCTTTTGTTCCTTTTGATCGAATTTTCATTGCCGCCCCCTACCAGATACCGCGTTCGCCGAATTTGGTGGCGAAAGTGTTGGCCGCGATAAGGAATATTACGCATACCACGGACTGGAAGAGCCCGATTGCCGCGGTAAGCGAGAACTGGAATGACCGTATTCCCAGCCGGTAAACAAGGGTCGATAACACGTCCGCGACTTCCATCACTATGTTGTTCATCATCGTGTAGGGACGGTCAAACTCGATGCCGAGGATGCGGCCTATGTTCATTATCAGCAAAACGACGATGGTGGGCCTGATTCCGGTCAGGGTGATATGCCAGAGTTTGCGCCAGCGCCCCGCACCGTCCACTTCCGCGGCTTCGTACAGCTCCGGGTTGATCCCGGTGATCGCCGCGAGGTAAATGATGGTTCCCCAGCCCATCTCCTTCCACACGCCCGCGAATATGTAGGTTCCCACCCAATTTGCTTTGTCCATGAGGAAGTCAATCGGCCCAATCCCGAAGTTATCCACCAAAAAGCGGTTGACCACGCCGGTGGACGGCGCCAAAAGCCTTGAGGCGATGCTTGAAACGATGATCCACGACAGGAAGTGGGGAAGGTAGATGACGGTCTGGGTAAATTTCTTGAAGGTCTTGAAAACAAGTTCATTTAATAACAGGGCAAGGATAATCGGGGCGGGAAAGCCCATCACCAGGTCAAGGAAGTTGAGCCATAGGGTATTCCGCAAAGCGTTCCAGAAGTCCCTTGTGGCAAAGGCCCGCTCGAACCACTTCCAGCCCACCCAGGGCGAACCCTCCGACCACACCCCCTGGAAAAGGTTGTAATCCTTGAAGGCGATTACGATGTTTGTCATGGGGACATACCGGAACACCACAAAGAAGGTTATTGGAAGCGCCAGCATCAGGTAAAGCATCCAGGAACGCTTTAAATAGCTGGTTTTACTTGATTTAAGCTTTATTGCCGCCGCTTGTTTTTCAGCCATCGCCATCTCCCTAATCCTTAATAATACACAGAGGAAATGAATTTTGTCAATATTTTATTTTGGAGAATCAGTATAGTAGTATGTTAGTATACAAGAAAGGGACTAGTCCCCCTTGAGTTCGTTGAGTTCCTTGAAATGTTTGAGTTTGAACGCGGCCTTTTCCTGAATCTGCCTTACCCGCTCGCGGGTTATCCCCAGGATCTTGCCTGTTTCCTCAAGCGTGAGGGGGCCTTCCCCGGTCAGGCCGAAGCGGAGCTGGATTATCTTCATCTCCCGTTCGGAAAGGTTGGACAGGATGTCCTGCATGGTGTCCTGGATGGCCATGGAAAAGACCGACTCGAAGGGTTCCGCGAGGGAGTCGTCCTTGATGAGGTCCCCGAGGCAGGTGAGGTTTCCGTCGTCAACGAAGGTGTCAAGGCTCGTTGTTTCCTGGGCGAGTTTGACGATTTCCTTTACCTTGGAAACGGGAAGCTTCATGTATTCCGACAATTCCTCATTGCTCGGGTCCCTGCCCAGGTCGTGGGTGAGCTGCCTGGCGACAAAATAGCATTTTTTTATGGTGTTGAGCATGTGGATGGGGATTCGTATCGCGCGGCCCTTGTCGGTGATGCTTTTGATAATGGCCTGACGTATCCACCAGGTACCGTAGGTGGAGAACCTGCAGCCCCGGGTGTAATCGAAGCGTTCCACGGCTTCGATGAGGCCGATGTTGCCTTCGTCGATGAGGTCGAGCAGGGAGAGTCCCCGGTGCTGGTAATTTTTCGCGATTGAAACCACGAGGCGCAGGTTGGAGTTTATCATCCGGTTTTTTAACTGGATCAGTGAATCGTTCAATTCCCTGAAACGCGCATCCGCGTTTTCGCCGCCAGGGTTGACATCGCCAACTCTGTTGTTGTCGCCAACTCTGTTGACGTCGCCAACTCTGTTGACGTCGCCAACTCTGTTGACGTCGCTTGAGTCAGCGTCACCAACAAAGTTGGTGTGGCTTTTTTTCTTGTCCCCGGCAGACGCCTTCCGGTTTTCGAGTTGCTTGCGTAACTGGACTATCTTTTTCCCTATTGTTTGTTCTTCCTCGACAGACAAAAGCGGAAATTTTGATATCTGCTTGAAATACAACGCCAATGGATCTATTTCTTTGTCAATTTTTGTTTTTTCGGGGTTTTTGGACCCTTTCCGGTTCCTGATCTTTCTCGCCGGCCAGTAAATTTCCTTTACGGGATAATTCAAAAATTCCTCGCCTGTTTCAATAGCATTCGAGGATGTATCGGTTAATGTTTTTAGCAGCATAAATTACCCCTTTTTTAATTATCGGCACCTTTACGCAAAATCGCCGGTTAAAAGGCGCACGATTATGGATTATACGCCCGGTATTCACTAAGCCCGAGGCGCTTCCGCGGGGTCGATGGGAGAATTACTCCTGTAGACCATAAAAAACAACTGAGGTTTGTTGGATACGGCGTCAACTCCCAGTTTCCCGATTTCGGTTCCGGCTCTTACCCTGTCGCCCTCTTTTACCGACAGGCTCTCACAGCCGCCGTAAACGTACAAATAACCGCCCTCAACCTGAACTATCACCACTCTGCCGAAGCCCCGGTAAGGGCCCGCGGACAGCACGGTTCCCCATGTAAGACTGGTGACCGGCTCGTTCCTTGTCCCGGTGATCACAACACCGCTCAACTTGCCGGTCATGTAACTGATTTCCCTCGCGGCCACCGGCCAGCTCAAACCGCCAACGGAAGAATTTCCGACGGAAGAATTTCCAACAGAAGGACTTCCGGCGACAGGCGCGGCTGCGACTACGGCGGGGACTGGAGCCGCCGCGGGGATACCGGTCACAGATGGTATCCTCAGGGTGTCGCCCTCTTTTAAAACGTAATTCGACTGAAGATTGTTGGCCTCCTGTATCGCTCCCACGGTTACAGAAAACTTTCTGGCGATGCCGAATAAGGTATCCCCACGGACCGCCTTGTAAAAACTAATCCCGCCGGAATCGGCCGTACCCGAATCCGGGATTCTCAGACGCTGACCTGCCTGAAGCCGGGTCGGATCCGTTATCCCGTTGTGCGCCATCAGGTCCTCAGCCTTAATTCCCAGAGTACGGGCTATTGAGTAGAAGGTTTCGCCCCTCTGAACGGTATGGACCTTTTCCTGACCGGAAAGTATCGACGCCGTCATCCCCAGTAATAAACCGAATATACAGATCCGAAAATTCATATCCGTATATTATCGGTAACTTTTGTTGTTTTTTTTAAAGTATCAGTCTTATTGTACCCCGGTTTGTAAATTTAACAAGCTTTTTGTTCCCAAAGCTTGATTATTTTCATAAAAACATTAAAATAACCACAAATGGTTAAGGAAATTGAGTTAAAGGCACATGTGCGGGACAGCGAAGTTCTCAAAAAAACCCTGTCGGGAAAGGCGGAATATATTTGCGCCTTTGAAAAGCGGGATGTTTACTGGTTCGGAGAGGAAACTTCCGCCTTCCCGGTGATGAAGCTCCGTGTACGGCAGGAAAAGCGATCTTTCGCCGGCGGAACCGAAGAATCCCTCTGCCTCGTGACGTATAAGGCGAAAGAAGTTAATAGCGGCATCGAAATGAACGACGAGCTGGAATTTGAGGTGGATCCGGTTGAAGCGTTTGAGGAATTCCTTAAAGTGGCGGGGTTGAAGCCGGGGGCGGTCAAGAGAAAACGCGGCTGGGATTTTATAAAAGATGTAAGCTCCGCCCCGGAGCTTGCAGCGGCAAAACTAACCGCGGAGCTTGTAGAGGTGGACAGCCTTGGATGGTTCATTGAGCTGGAAATCTGCGTTGATGTGAGTGGTGACGGCGCCGAAGACAAACATGAAGAAACGTTTAATAAGGCGAAAGAAACCCTCCTTGCCTTTCTTGACGATCTTTGCATAGAAAGGGAAGCAATCGAAAGGCGATTTTACCTGGATATGCTTTCATCCGAAAACAGATAACAGGAGTTGCTTTGGCAGAATCCGAATATAAAAGGCCCACCTGGGACGAATACTTCATGGAAGTATGTGAAGCCATCTCCAAACGGGCTACCTGCGACAGGGGACGCTCCGGCTGTGTCATCGCCAAGGGGAACCAGCTCCTCGTGACAGGCTATGTAGGCGCGCCCGCCGGGCTTCCCCACTGCGATGAGGCCGGGCACCAGTTCAAGAAGATGCTTCACGAGGATGGCTCCGTCACCACCCACTGCGTAAGAACCGTTCACGCGGAGCAGAACGCGATCTGCCAGGCGGCGAAACGCGGCATCCCGATTGAAGGCGCGACGCTTTATTGCCGGATGACGCCGTGCAGAACCTGCGCCATGCTTATCATCAACTGCGGTATAGTAAGGGTGGTATGCCAGCGCCGCTACCATGACGCGGATGATTCGGAAGCCATGCTCAATACCGCCGGCATCAAACTGGAATACGTTTACGACGAGGTACAGCGGTACGAAAAGATGTAAGGGAGTAGGGGAGCAGGGGAGTAGGGGAGTAAGGGAGTAAGGGAGTAAGGATGCGCTTGGTAAGTTCGCGGCGCGTGTTGCATCAGGCGCCCTTAACTAACTAAGCGCACCCCTATTCCCCTATTCCCCTATTCCCCTACTCCCCTATTCCTGAATTATCCGGTACTTGAGATAGATTTCTTCGATGGTATGGGACGGGCCGGGGACGGCAAGGCGCCGGCGCAGGCGGGCGGCGTCCCTGCGGTCAACGTAAAAATTGTACATCGCCCTGAAGTCTGAACTGTTGATGATGCCGTAAGCGGGCCGGCTTCCGAGATAGGAAGGTATCTCATCGTGGCCGACGGCATTTATGCCGAACTTGATAAGCCTGGAACGTACTGTCGCGATTTCCTCAAAGGAAAGGCCGAAAAGGAATTCCTCCAGCGCCCATTTTGTTTCGCTGTTTGACATATCGGCGACAAGAAATTCCTGCCAGTCGCTGCTCATGTCTATGGTGATCCGCAATAGTTCGGTCGTGCCGTTCATGGTTCCGAAAGCGGGGGGCGACGAATCGCGGGCGGTCCAGAGGGAGTCCAGGGCCGGTAAATGGCGTACGGTGCGGGGATCGGTGCCGCTGTCCCAGAGGGAAATCAGATCATAGGCGAGCTTGAGTTTCACATCGGGGGCAAATTCAAGGTCATTAAGACAGGAGAAATAGACCTCCTCCGTCATGAGGGTATGAATAACGGACAGGATCACCTTCCGCAGGGGAGGGGCAAATTCTTCTCGCGTTCCGGCCAATATGTGGAGCATTGAGAAGGCCTGGTATTTCGCGACCAGATAACTTCGGCTGGCTACAACCCTTACCGGTATATTCAGCATATAGGAAGGGGAAGCGAAAGAACACAGGGCTTCCAGCAGCTGTTCCTCGGTTCTCTCAATCCCGCGGAGTTTCTGGCCTTTCCGTATCGACGGATATTGGGAAATCGACCTGCCCAGATTGTCCAGGCATTCAAATTTATTTTTTACCTGGCCGCATTCTTCAGGGTCGATGAGATCGAGGTATTCCTCAATTCTGGCCACAAGGGCCTTTTCTTCCTGATTCAATTCCAGCATGCCGGGAAATTACCTCCGTACCTCTAAATTTACTCCTCCTCTCGTGATAAATCAATATATTTGTAAGGGAGTAGGGAAATAGGGGAGTAAGGGAGTAGGGTAAGAGAAGTAGCCTGATTAGAAAACGATGCGAGAAACCAACGCGCCCAATTCTAACTATGCGCACCCCTATTCCCCTATTCCCTTACTCCCTTGATCCCTTACATATATCGGTATATACTTCCATTTCGCATACACGGGGGTGCACCGGTTTCGACTGGTGCGGTTCGGGGTACAGGCTGCAGGTGGAGCGCCCATCTCCTGATTGGGCAAAAATTTAACTGCCGAAAACGTCAGT
>JGI24698J34947_10000856_pt1 | contig 15317 bp, 6 predicted proteins | sample TergutMp193P3_FD_34947 | JGI IMG/M metagenome (IMG submission 34947) | reverse complement strand
TCTGCTGGGGTGGTACTTGTCGATAAATAGGCGCTGCCAATTTCATTCGTAAGCGTCCTTCCGTTAATCGTACCTCTGTAAATTCTCGCGTTGGGAGTCTCAGTTTCTATACGGTAGTGTACGGTGTTAAAATCGTTTATACCCCAGCCGCCGGGTCCATTCCGATCCGTCGGAACATTGTATCTTCTTGTGGCAGCCGCGTTACTGCTCCAGTTTTGCGTTCTTGCGTCAAAGCTCTTGCGATTCACCCTTATTACAGGAGTCTGCACACCGCCCGACCAGAACCAGTGGGTACTGGCGTTAACGCCCTGCCCGACTATAGTATTGCCGGTATAGTTTACAGCCGGCGCGTTATTTCCAGCCGCGTCCGTAAAAGTTCCAGCCGGATAACAGATATCCCACTGAAGCCCCCTTTCAAGAGGTTCGTTCAGCGTAATTGTTACAGTCATACCGGATATCGTCGTGGCGGCTGAAACGTCCATTTCCTGCCATCTGTATTTTGCTTTGGTAAGAACATTCCTTATATTTGTAACTACGTTAGTGTCCGCGTTGGCAAGAGCCGGGTCACCAGTGGTAGAGGGAACATACTGCGTGTTTTGGCTATTGTTAATACTGTACCGATAGTCCAGCACCCATTTTGTAGAAGTATCGGGTATCATGAAATTCGCCTCCGGGTTTGGTCCGTTTGCTCCGGTGGTGGTACCGTAATTTCCCGTATAACCCAAACCTGCCTTGAGCCCCTGTGTCATTTTGATATACGGACCGGTGCTCTGTCCTGATCTGGCGTCGCCGTTTGACGAGATCACAGACCATTCCGCCGTAAGGGTTGTTCTGTCAGTGGCATTCAATAAAGCGCTGTTGTATATTTCGTAGAAACCTTTTATCAATGTGGCTCCGGCAGAAGAGTTAGGCGATCTTGCTCCTGTGCTTACGTTCAAATAGTAATTGTCGTTTTCAAAAACAGGCGGAATAAGGAACTGTCCGTGCGGTTTTACCGTTATAGTACCGCTCCCAGCCTGCACCGGTTCGTTGAATGTAAGCGTTAAGGTAGTCGCTCCGACTGCCATAACAGAAGTCGTTATATCGCCTGTACGGTCAGTTCCGGGTGATACTACCATGTTTACGGGATCCATCCCCGTAACCCTCGGCGCGATACAGTCAACAATAATTCCAGCTCCGTTCAGGTTGGCGACTGTAGGATTGGTATAAGTGGGAATATTTGCATTCAAACCAATAATTCCGATGTTAGGACCAACATTGTTGTAACGGTCTCTTAACCCGCTTAAATTAATGTTACTGATATACAAGCCGTTAAGCATTTCCTTGTCTGTGACGGGAAACGTAAAGCTGACTGTGTTAGTGGGAGTGTTTGTAGGTATAGCTGTCGCGTTAAGAGTCACTGTATAGGAATTTGTAATGGTGCCGTTGGGACCTGGATTATTATTATTGTTTGCGGCGCGGTTTGTAAGCGTTATCGTTACATTGGGTGTACCTGTCGCGCCCTGTGTATGAACAAGGTCGGCGAATACAAGGTTGAACGTAAGAGTACCCGACGTGTAAGTACCGTTTGGATTTTCCGCGGCAACGGAAGTCATACGCGGGAAAGTGGGGTTAATGTTAATGATATGCGATGACGGCGTTACTGTTATATTTCCGGCATGGTCTACATAGCGTGTCCTAAGCGTATGCGTGCCTTCGTTTATTGTTATCTCTCCACTGGTTTGCACTGTGCTTCCTGTGGTCGCAGTCCTGGGAGTAGGGTAATATTGCCCCCAGCCCAAGCCGTTATTCAGTGAGTACTGGACATATGCCACACCCCACGGTTCGCTTGCAGTAGTTGGGGCGTTAGGTATGACCAGCGTCGGATTATAATTGTAATAAGTTGTTGGAGCAGCCTGCGGAGTTCCCGAAGGACCTCCTCCTAAAGTAGGCACCGGAACGGGAGGTGCTGTTTTGTCGATGCGTAGGACTGTTGTGCTGAGGTAAGAAGCTATATCTGAGCCTACCGCAAGCGCATTTCCGTTAACGTCCGTAATTCTGCCGTTGTCATAATTCAACGCCGGATTCACAATAGTGCCGTCAGGATGAGTTGTTGCTACAGTGGTGCTGAAGATCATCCCATTGCTGCCGGAACTCCTTTCCCAGGTGGCGTAATAATATGCTGTACCAGGCGTAGTACTGCCAGGAGGCGTAATCTGGAACCGTATTCTCGGTATGCTTGATGAATTAATGGAGCCAGCCGCCGTCTCTATCGGTTCGCTTGCCGTAAGCGTAAAGCTGATTGTTCCGTCGGTTTTATAGTAGAATGTACCGCCGCCGGTATTTCCGGTTAAGGAAAAGCCCGTTACTGTCGGGGCTGTTCCGTCAAGCGTGATTGTCTTTGAAGCCTGCAGGGAGCCGCTTCCGGTTACCCAGTCAAAACCGGAAACATTGCCCGGCGTAAAGGCATTGTCGTTGCGTTCCGCGTCATAAATATGGGAACAGTTAGAATGCGGTGCGCTTGAAGCGTGGTCATTATTGCTGCCAGGAAACCTGATGGGACGGTTTCGCATATTGTTGACAACATCTGACCAAACAAGGCTTGTGGGAGCTTCCAACAGATTAGGGTCGTTATACATGGTTTTTAGCACGCCGCTGTCGCCTGCCGCTACTACAAAGGGAAATTCCAGAAACAATGTTGGCGTATTCGCCGGCGTATTTGTTTGAAGTTGTACCACTTCACGCACGCCGTTCCTAATATAGTTAAGAATTAACTGCGGCGTATTTCCATTTCCGATCCAGTATACCTGATTTGAAAAAACAGCCCTCAGTGTAATTGTTTGCCCGATGCCGTAGGTTCCGGACTGCGACACTGTGTTTATTTCGGTCAGCACAGCGGCGTTTGTTATCGTTACGGTGCGCTGTATCCTCGCTACATTGCCAAGCGTATCGGTAGCGGTAAAGAGGAACGTCCTCTGTGTAACTTCGGGAAGCGCTTCGCAGTAACTTAAGGCGTCTGAACCATTATAATGTCCGGCATCCACCGGCGTTGTGTTTGATATATCCTGCATGCGTATACTTTCAATTGAAACTCCGTGCAGATCATCAATTTTCTGCGCCATAATCCAGTATTTAAGCGTAGTGCCGCGCGGATAGGCTTGAAGCGCATGTGTTCTGTCATTTTCTCCAAGACCGAAACCAGAAATTAAAGGTTGAATTATGCTATATCCACTGCTCTGGTAAGTTTTAAGAGCTGCTTGATATGCCGCGCGTACAGCAGGCGTAATTATTCCGCCGCTGTCCGAATCCGCATTTATGTAAACGTTAATATCAGGCGGAGTTAATCCTGAAACCGTTCTGCCTGTAATATCATAGACGTTAATTGTGGGCGGAGCCTTGTTGCCCAAAAGTCGTATCTGCCTGTAAACCTTGTGATCCATATTGTCTTCAGCGAAGAAGACAAACAGCTTTGTTTCGTTTTCAAGATGATCTACGTCATTCGTATTGTAGATAAAATGCGGTTCATTTCTTATATACGGTAAATCTGGGTCATTGATGTCTGGCGCAACTCTAGCCTTTGCATTTCTTAATATTATCGCCGGATCGCCGCCTAGCCCTGAGCCCATCAACTGAATACCGTCTGTCGGGTCCGCCGCGCTTCCGCCCAGAACGTCAAATGTTTTATAAAATGTCTGTCTGCGGTAATTCTGTCCGCCTATCGGATCGTCAGTGCCGATAGCGCCTGATCCAAATTCAAATCCCAGATCTCCAAAATCCCACCACTGTACGCCGGAAAGATTGTTTATAAAAACCGGGACATCTTCGGCAAGTTGTCTCTGAACCTCCTCAATTACTTCGTCCGGTTTCCTGTCGTTAATATAGTACGGTATCCATGCCATACGGAATCTTGTTACTCTTTTTACATCAGTATTCACGGACGAGTTGATTGCGCGCAGTGTGTATCCTTTTATTGTAAAATATCTGCCGTCTGTAAGAGATGGAAAGGTATTCTCTTCGGGACTGCCGCCTTGAATGTCAAATACAATCATCGGCGCGTTTTCATCCACTACGGAAACTTTATAAGCCCTGCAGGAATGAAGATCAAGACTGCCGTCTGTTGGATGCGGCTCAAGTTTTCGATCGCCTATCAAAGTAAACAGTACAAACTCACCGTTGTCACTATCGTTGTTGCCGGTCTGTACATAGTAGATTTTTTCGTCCAACCCAGCACTTGTTGTTATCTGATTTTCAATTTTCTCGGATGTCTTTATAGTCTGATTGGGGGCATCAGAGTATATGTCATATCTCCAGTTATAAATTTCGTCTCCTGCCTGAAGCCGTGTCCTTAACCATTCCAGCTTTGCTTCATCGGAAGCACCGGAAATAGTCAAATACTCACTGACAGGCTTCTCGCCATTCCATTGTTTTTCTGTTAGAAGTCCGGCGTATGCCCATTTGATATTATCATCGTCAAAGAATTCAACGGGAAGCGTCGAACCCCTTGTAGCGATAACGGTATCATCCGCATTTGGACCGGCTACCATCGGATCAAGAACGCCCTTTGGAGAGTCGGCAGTTTTCCACAAAACAAAGAATCCATGATCTTCAACATAGTTTTGCGGCAGTCCTCCGCTCTGGTTATTGCTTCTGTCATAGGCGACAACTTCGACACGGTAGTAGAAGCGTTCGCCGTCATTGTATCTGGTTCTGTAACCGGGATGTCTTGCCTCTCCCCTGTCTAAAATTTCATCTTCCTGAATAAGCCAGCGCGGCGAGAAAGCAGAAGTGCTAGAATCCTTTTCTATTGAATACAGAGGAACATTCGGCTCATCTTGCTCGTAAATATTAAGCGTAACCCCTTTTGATAATTCAATACGTGTTTCATCTTCGGAAATCGTCGCGTATATATAGAAACTGCCGTTTTGGTAACGATTTACGTTGGCGCTCCTTTCGCCTTTTGGATCGCGGCTTTCCAGCGCAAACAAGTCAAGGTACGGTTCAAGATCGTGCGTTCTTAGTTTCGTGCGCTGTATCCATATATCGTTGATTACAGGCTTCCTTATATCAACAATCAGTGTAATTGAGGCAATAGAGGCATCGCCGGAATTCCCAAATTTATCGTAGGCTACAATTTCCGCCGCTATTTTTTCCCCGTTCTGAGCTTCGGTAAAGGACATTACTATTTCCCAGTTATTGCCGCTCAGTCTTGCCCTAAAAAGCTCTTTTCCTGTTACGGAGTCGCGCATTATTACACGATCAACCGTGCCGTTGTCGTAAACGGTTCCCGTCAGTTTTGTACCAAGTCCTACAAACATGGGGTTAGGAACTTTGGGAACAAGCGTCAAAACAGGAGGCTCCCAGTCGATTGGGTCGCCGAGTCCCATTGGCATATCGCAAGTTGTAATAGTGAATATGAAAAAAACCGCCGTAAAAGCGATAAATAACCGTTTAAGAGTATCCGTTTTGTCCCTAAAACCGAACATCATACACCCCCATATTAGAAAAAAAGCCTTAATATCATAAAATAAACTACCCCTACAGTAAATTATTATATATACTCGTTAAAAAACAAGTTAATTTTCGGTTAAAATTTTAATAATAAGACAACCTCCTTAGATATCACTCATTATATCGATCACCCATCGGGTGATTTACGCGTGATTCACAGGTGAGCCGCCTACGGGTGTCCTATGGGTGTTTACGACGCCTGACCACTTACAAGTGGTCAGGTGGCGTAAACACCTGCGATATGCGACGTCCGAATGGATGTCGCATATCGCTGCGACAGACGACGTTTTAATGTCGTCTGTCGTTAATTTAAAAGATGTACAGCCTCAAGCCCATGATGATGTGCGGAATAACAACGGGAATGTCGTTAGCCGCGGCGTCAACATCGGTCGGTACGAACCACAACTGCCCTTCCGTGAACAAACTGAACGTGCGCAGGTACTTTTTCTTAGGGATCGTAACCTTGGGGAACTCTATCTGCAATAACAGGGCGCTCATCCATGTAGGTTCGCCTGACTGTGTGTAGCCTTCCTTTCCAATGTCGAACAGCGAGAAGTTTGCGCCTAACGCGAATGAGGCGAACAGCCAGTCAAAGTCCGGACCCCATACGGCTCCTAACGGAAGGGTGTATATGCTAGCCAAAAGTTTAATTCCGAATACATTGCCGCCGTAACGCACTCCGGGCGGATTATTACCGCCGAGTGCTTCAAAAAGCTCATTCGTCATCATACCGTACTGAACCTGTATCTTTACGTTGTCGTCAAAGAAGCTTAAACCAAGTCCGAAATCCGTGTATGTCGCGCCGCCGCCGAACGGGAAAGCAGGCGCGTCATTGGCGAGTTGTTTGATAAACGGCGGTATAATACCTTCAAGGTAAAGACCCTGCAGGAAGCCCGGTATTTCATAAGAAGCTTTGTCTCCGATACGCAGATAGTATTTCAAACTGATAAGTTCCACATCGTCTGTGGCGGACGCTGAATACTTGATCTCCTCGTTGTATCTAAGACCGGCTTCGGGAGTAATCACGCGGATTATAGGCGGCGTTTTGTCAACCTGCACTATCATTCGCGTAACGGCAATATCGCCGTTCTTCATGGTCGTTCTTACGAGTATGTAGTGCATTCCTTCCGCCATGTCGCCTGTTTCCAGACGGAAACGGTAATCAATGCCTTTTGCAAGCGCCTTGCTTGCGCGTTGGAATGTTTTTCCGTTGTCAAAGCTGATCTCGGTATAGTCGACTTTTTTCGCGTTTACTTCCGCCCTTAACTCTTTTGTAGTGCTCCTGTCCGCAAGAAGAGCCTCGTCCTCCTCGCTTAAAACATAACCGGTGCGTCCGTAGAGATACGGTCTTTCATAAGCGAAATTGCCAAAGTTAAAGCTGTCGATTGCGACCCACGGACCGTCCAGATTGTAAACAAGGTTGTTCGTCCTTGAGTTAATCCTTGAACCGCCGCCGAAATTACTGTAAACAACTATCGAGTTACTCCCTTGGCTTAAGTTTTCCTTGTTCAAAAGGAAACGGAAAAATCCTGAATCGTCAACATCAGTTGTCTCAACATCGATGTTGTTTATCCTTAAAGTGGCGGTTCCGGCAGGATCAGTGCCTGCCGCGTTGCCGTACAGGAAGAACTCGCCGCCGGCTGTTTCGTTATCAAGAGGATAAAGAATTTCTACAGTGTTTTTGAATGTCTGACGCGCAAGTTCAAAGTTACGCGACGTTCTTGTTACGTTGCCGGCTTTGTCTGTAGCGATAACGACAAGATTGTAATAGCCGTCAGTCTGGCGCGAAATGTCAATTATGTCCCTGATAACAGCGACAGCATCCTGAGGACGTGACCTTAAATTCGCCGGCAGATTACCGCCGTCAAGACTGCGCATTTCTATAGAAATCGATTGAAGGTTAGGATCAAGCGCGCGTCCCATTACGGAAAGATTGCCGACAGTTTTTGAACCGTCGCCGGGGCTGTCAAGAATGATCTCAGGCGGCGTATTGTCAACATTGATCATGGTGGCGTATGTGGCAGGAATTCCGTAGCCGTCATATACCCTGATAAATACAACGTGAGGACCGTCCTTCAATATCGTTGTGTTAAATTGATAGTTCCAATCTACGGAAGTTCTTGAAGCTGCGCCAGCAGGGTCTGTCCGCCATCCCTGACCGTAAACATTGTTAAATGTATTTCCGTTATCAAAGGACAGCTTCAATTCCTTAATGCCGTTTCTGTCAAAGGTGGAACCGCGCAGTTCTATAGTTTCCCTTAAGACCGTGTCAAAAAGAGGATAAGCTACAGTCGCGGCAGGCTCGGTTAAAGACACTCTGAAAGTGCGCGTAACAGGTTCGCTCCTTACGCCGTAGATATCTTCGGCTATTATAGTAACCGTGTGTTCGTTGTCAGTCAGGGTGGAAAGCGCAACCGGTATGGAGAAGCCGTTTTCGGCGACAATGGTTGTTTCCCTGCCGCCATCTATCCTGTAATTAACCTGCTTTATTTTGTCGTCGTCGAACATAACGCCTGAGACTATAAAGTCTGACGTTAGCACTTCGTTTTCAAGCGGAAGAATAACCTGCGCGATTGGAATATCCATTTGCTGATCGATGATAAACTGCCATGTTCCAACTTCGGCTCTGTTACCTGCCATGTCTGTAAAAACAAAGCGCATATTATTTGCAAGCGGCATCTGGGTTGCGTCCATCAGCACCTCAAGGTACGACGCCGGGTAATCTTTATTCCATGTGCTTTCGTCGAAAACAGTTACTGTAGAACCGCCTCTGTTGTAAGTTACGGAGCGCAGACTGCCAAGTTCAGCAATGGAAAAGCCCATTCGTATCGTTCCGTTTACTCTGGCTTCCGCGATAGGCATTACAAGTTCCCCGACAGGCATAGCCGTATCTTTTAAAGCGGTGAAATCGATATACGCGGTGCGTCCTGCTTCGTTAACCGCCCTAATGACGATGTTAAGAGCGCCGTCCGGCGCTGAGGAAATGTTAATCGCCCTGCTGACAGGCAGATTTACGGGGCTTGTAACTGCGGAAATTTCCGCTCTTGACAGGAAGGGCGTCCATGTAACGCCCATATCCAGCGTGTAATCAACAGATGCCAGCCTGTTCGCGCCCGTTACAATAAAGCCGGTCTGAGCGGTCGTTTGCACCCAATTGCGCCAATCGCCGCTGGGCACATTTGTAAGACTGATAGACGGACCTGAGAAATCAGAAATAATCCTGAACTGCTGACTGTCATAGCTTGTCTGATCGGCTGTAGTTAGCCGCAAAGTGAAGGGACCGAAGTTTCCTTCGCGTAACGCGCTTAGCGCTACCCTTCCGTTTACGTCAACTTCTACATTGATACTTTCAGCGCCTGCGCCGTTAATCCTCGCAGAGTAATATTTCTTGCCGTTTTGATCTATTCCCAAAAGTATTTCGTCCTGTGATTTGAGCAGAATACGTCCGTCCGGCAGTTCATTCGGTCTTACAAAGAGGAACGAATTGCCGTATCCGTAACTGTCCCCTGTGATATAAATATATTCTTCATAGACAGACTCGCGTCCAAAACGATCGGTCGCGCTTAAACGAATCTTTGTAAGTCCGCCGCTAAGATTTTCGGGGAACTGCACAGTCGCTTTTCCGCCTGACGGTCTTACAGTGATGGCAGGGAAGTCCCCAATCTCGACAAAAGCCGATGCCGGATTTCCCGTAACGGTAATATCCATTGACGCCCTTACTTTCGGTTCAAGCGTTACGGTCATGCCCGTATAAAAACTTGTGACAGTCCTTGTACTGCCGAAAGTTACAGTCGATATGCGCGATTCAGGAAGAGCTCCGGGAATAATAACCCCTTTTACGGAAACCTTCGGGCCTGCTACGCCTGTAATATCAACCGCCCAAACATCAACGTTATGAGTTCCCTCAGCAATATCCCTTACCGAAAACTGGAAAGCTCCATTTGTGGCAGGTAAATCTATAGCCGGACCGTTGTCAATCGTATACATAATTGACTTTACGCCGTCATCGTCATTTACAACGCCTTTTACAACAAGTCCCAGATCGTTATTAATGACTCCGCCTGCGGCAGGTTCTGAAAGCGTCACTATGGGAAGGTCGGCGTTTGGATCGACCCTGTACCTTTGTCTTTTTACAGTAACGTTACCTGAAACATCCTCAGCGCGAATTTCAATTTCTACGCTGGTTGTCTTTTCCGCTCTTAAATCAACATCGGCTGAATACCAGTCGTTTCCGGGCAGAAGATCAAATTCGCCGCTGCTTCTTCCGGCTTTCCATGTAACTCTGTTCAACCCGACGGGGTGTTTAATGTATCCTGCAAAAGAAAAAACGCCGTTTACGGTCGCATTCGGCTCAGGATAGACAATCCCGACATCGGGACCGGTATTGTTGACGAATAACAGGTGCGCCTGAGTTCCAAGCGAGTTGCATCCGTCTCTTGACTGGAACCAGAGAACCGCCGGCCCGTCATCGAAAATATTTGTATTTAAACTTACATTCCAATCGTATACGCCCGTTCTATTATTCAGACTGGGTTTCACCGGTATATAACGTTTTCCGCCGTCCACAGAATAGGCAAATGAATTGATCCCGTTGCCGTCCGCGACAGTACCGCTGATACGCACATTCCCCGACACAAGCGCGCCGACTTCGTGGCTTGTAATTAAGGCTTCAGGTTTTTTACGGTCTAAAATCCATTGAACCTGATGTTTCTTTTGCTGGCGCACGGGGAATCTGTCGGAAATGCCCTCAAGTCCCTGTATATCGATCGCCCAAGCCGTGGCAGTATAGATACCGTCCGTCCATATTTCCTGATTTGTCGTATCAAGAAAGTACGACCAATAATCCGCGCCGTCCGCAGTAACGCGGACAATTTCTTCGCCCTTACCGTCGCCGCCGCGCGTAATCGTCAGTTCAACACTGCCTACGCCGTCGTCGTCAAAGGCAATTCCCACTAGGTTTAAATTACCCTGTACGCGCATACTCGGCATAGGGTTAATAATAGTTGCCTGAGGGAGATCTGAGGCAGGGTCTACAAATATATTATCAGGACCGGCACGGGTAATATTCCCGGCGTTATCCTGGGCTTCCATGTAAAAGTTGTGCTTGCCCGTTTTTCTATCGTTTATGTCGATAGAATCTGTAAATCCTGACGGATCCTCAGCTGTACGAGTTTCGTTTCTCTGCCTGCCGCCGCCAGCCCAAAGTACATTGGACAAAAGAACCGAAAGAATTATACAGATAAAAAATGTTTTCCTGGCCATTTGGCCCTCCTTAAATATCCCTGACAAGATGAAGCACAAGGCGTAAAAAGGGTAAAATTTGCTAAAGATTGATGAAACACTACCTCACTAATAATTATATACTATATGTTCATTTTTGCAACTTTTTTATGAAAAAAAGAATTTAAAAATTATCTTGCAAAAGAAAAACTTTCCCGTTATAATAACAGCCATGATGAATACACGCTTTGCACTTATAAGATTTCAGTAACCGCCGCCTTAGAAGGCGGTTTTTTTTTGCGTATTTTGGAGAAGTTATTGATGTTAAAAGGACGATCTTTAGTTGAGCCTGAGGATTTCTCACTAAGTGAGACAGAATCCTTATTTATATTGGCTGAAAAGATAGAAAAAAACGAAAAATACCTGCGCGAAAGCTGTCGGGGAAAGCTCCTTGCCACCCTGTTTTTCGAGCCTAGCACCAGAACCCGTCTTAGTTTTGAGGCGGCAATGCTTCGTTTGGGCGGAGCCTGCCTAGGTTTTGCCGAACCCGGCTCCAGTTCCGCCGTCAAAGGCGAAAGCCTTGCCGACACAATCCGAATGGCTGCAAGTTACGCGGACGCGATAGTCATGCGCAACCCCAAAGAAGGGGCGGCTCTTTTGGCATCGCGCTATTCTTCAGTTCCAGTGATTAACGCAGGGGACGGCGGACACCACCACCCCACCCAAACACTGACCGACCTTCTAACAATTAACCGTCTATTAGGCAAAATCGACAATTTGACAGTAGGTTTCTGCGGCGACTTAAAGTTCGGCAGAACAGTACACTCGCTGGCAAAAGCCCTTGCGCGCTACAAAAAAATGAAACTTATCTTTATTTCCCCTGAGGAACTTGTTCTGCCCGACTACATCAAGAGTATTTTAAAGAGGCAGAATATCGATTTTGAGGAAAGGGAAAACCTTGAAAACTCCATGCCCGAACTGGACGTACTCTACATGACGCGCGTCCAGCGCGAACGCTTTTTTAACGAGGACGACTACATCCGCTTAAAAGATACCTACGTCCTAAACGCCGAAAAAATGTCCGCCGCAAAGGAAAAAATGTTTGTCCTGCATCCTCTTCCGCGCGTAAACGAGATTTCCGTCGAAGTAGACTCCGACAGAAGAGCCGCCTATTTCGCGCAGGCGCGGTATGGAATGTACGTGCGAATGGCGCTATTAGCGTCAATTTTAGGAGTAGTTTGAGGTGTAATAATGTTAAACATAGAAGAAATAAAAAACGGCATCGTAATCGATCACATTAAAGCCGGGCTTGGAATACGGATTTTTAATTGGCTTAAGCTGGAAAAGGTTCCGTATACTGTCGCGTTTGTGGCTAACGCTAACTCGCAAAGATGCGGTAAAAAGGATATTATCAAAATCGATAATACCATCTCGATTAATCTTGACGTGCTTGGGCTTATCGATCCGAATATTACTGTCAATATTATCGAGAACGAAAAAATATCGAAAAAAATAAAATTGCAGCTGCCGGATAAAGTTGAAAATGTGCTTACCTGTAAAAATCCTCGATGTATCAGTTCAACCGAAAATTATTTGACGCATATTTTTCACATTGAAAATCCTGAGCTTCGCACATACCGCTGCGAATACTGCGATGAAATAATTTCCGCCGGAGATTTTAAATGATACAACTTGTTCCTGCTGTCGATTTGCTGTTTGAAGCCGTTGCGGAAAAGGGACACGTCTGCGTCGGGCTTGATACTTCGCCCGATTATGTTCCGCCTGCCGAAAGGCGCAAGGCAAAAAACGACGCTGAGGCGGTTCTTGCGTTTAACAAAGCGTTGATTGACGCGACTGCCGATACGTCCGCCTGCTTTAAAGTACAGATCGCCTATTACGAGGAAATGGGCGTCTCAGGACTTTGCGCCTACTCTGAAACTTTAAAGTACATCCGCAAAAAAGACTGTATTTCAATCGCCGACATCAAACGCGGCGACATTGCCGATACCGCGCTCCGCTACGCAAAAGCCCACTTTTCAGGCGATTTTGAGGCGGATTTTGTCACTTTAAGCCCCTATATGGGCATGGATTCGATAGAACCGTGGCTAAAACAAGCGCAAATGCTCGGCAAGGGCGCGTTCGTTTTAATGAGAACCAGCAATCCCGGCATGAGGGATTTTGAGTATTTGGAAACCAAAGACGGCAAACGCCTGTACAACGCGGTCGGCGAAAAAATGTCCGCGCTTGCCGAAAAAAACAGGGGTCATCATGGTTACGGACTTTTCGGTATTGTGGTAGGATGTACAGAGAAGGACGAGGCTGCCCGGATAAGACAAACCTACCCTGAACTTTTCTTTCTGATACCCGGCTACGGCGCACAGGGCGGCGGCGCGCAGGATGCGGCTCTTCTATTAAGAGAGGGAAACGGCGGCGTGGTAAACGCCTCACGTTCTATAATTACGGCGTGGCAAAAAGAAGCGGACACGCAAAACGCGGATAATAATTTCGCCGCCGATGCCGCAAGACGCGCCGCAATAAAAATGCGAGATGAAATCAGGAGTGTTTAATTCGAGGGATATATGAACAAAAGTCGTTTAAGTGAAGTTGCAGCAAATATCGTTGTCAACAAGGAACTCTTTATACTGCAATTTAATTGGGACGGACTTGCGCCTAAGGCAGGACAGTTTTTTATGCTGAAGGCACTGCGCAGTTCGTTTTTTTTGCCAAGACCGATCAGCGTTTTTGAATACAACGCACAGCAGGGTACTTTGAAGTTCCTTGTCGCAAAGCGCGGCGCGGGAACGAATGAACTTTCGCAGTTACAAGCCGGCGAAAAAGTGCAGATAACGGGTCCTTTTGGAAACGCATGGACTGATTTTTTGCCTGAGAGCGGAAAAGCCGCGCTTATCGCAGGAGGCTTTGGAGTCGCGCCGCTTGCCGCGCTGACCGCTGAAAAGCCCGATTTCGATTTTCATTTTTTTGCAGGTTTTAAAACAGGATTTCGCGACAAAGAGGAAGAAAACGCCGTGCTTGGTTCCGCCGTAAACGCTAAAAAAGTTGTCATAACGGCGGAAGACGGAAGAAACGCGCTTAACGGAAAAATTACGGATTATCTTTTTGAGCCTGAAAGTTACGACATTATCTTTGGATGCGGTCCTGTACCCATGTTACGCGCATTAAAGAAAAAGTGCGAAGGTAAAAACGTGCGGTGTTTTCTTTCCATCGAAAGAAGAATGGCGTGCGGAGTGGGAGCCTGTCTTGTATGCACTGTTCAAACCGTAAACGGAAACCGCCGCTGTTGTAAGGAAGGGCCGATTTTTGACGCATGGGAGATAACATTCGATGAGTGAAAATACAAACGAAAAAAACGACAATTATTCGTTTACCGATCTTTCCGTGAACATTGGCGGAGTCCGTTTAAGAAACCCTGTTATCGCCGCTTCCGGGACATTCGGTTACGGCAGGGAATACACTGACCTTTTTGACGTATCTCTTTTGGGCGCGATTTGCACAAAAGGACTGACCATGCAGCCAAAAGCCGGAAATACAGGCGTCCGTATCTGGGAAACTCCGTCCGGTCTTTTAAATTCGATTGGCATTGAAAATCCGGGAATTCCTTCGTTCATAGAAAACGAACTTCCGTTCCTGCGCCAGCTTGGTCCTGTTGTGATAGCGAATCTTTCAGGCTCTTCATCTGATGAATATGTAAGCGGAGCCGCTCTTTTAAATGAATCGTTAGTCGATATAATTGAACTTAATATCTCCTGCCCAAATGTAAAGTCGGGCGGAATTGCGTTCGGTCTTGACTCAGGAACCGCAGCCGCGATTACCGCCGCAGTAAGGCGCGCTTGCAAAAGCAAACCGCTTATGGTAAAACTTTCACCTAACGCTCCGTCTCTTGCGGCTGTCACCCTTGCCTGCGTAAACGCCGGAGCCGATGCGTTATCTTTGGTAAACACATTCAGGGCAATGGCAATTGACACTGTCAGCCGCAGACCTGTTTTTGATAATGTAGTCGCAGGTCTTTCAGGACCGGCGATAAGACCGATTGCAGTCCACCTTGTCTGGCAGCTTTACGACACTTTATACGAAGTGAATGAAAAAGTGCCTATTGTCGGCGTTGGCGGAATTGCCAATACCAACGACGCGCTTGAATTTTTAATGGCAGGAGCCGCCGCTATTCAAGTTGGTTCCGCGACTTTCACGAATCCGCAGACAATGATCGGTATTATTGACGGACTTCAAAAATATATGCAGGAAAAAGGTCTGTCAAAGTTAAGCGAACTATCTATAAGAAGGCAGTATGAAGGAGATAGTTGAACTTTTACGCGAATCGGAAGCGATGTTAGAAGGCCACTTTCTGTTAAGTTCAGGCAGACACTCCGACAAATATTTTCAATGCGCGAAACTTTTTCAGTACCCGGACAAAGCGCAGGCCGCGCTGGAAAAAACCGCTTTAAAAATTCGCGAAGATATTAAAAGCGGAAAATTAAAAGTTGACATTGTAGTCGGACCTGCGATGGGCGGAATAATCGCCGCGTGGGAAATAGGCCGCCAGCTTTCGCTTCCTGCAATTTTTACGGAGAGGGACGAAAACGGAACGATGTCTT
>JGI24698J34947_10000855_pt1 | contig 15324 bp, 11 predicted proteins | sample TergutMp193P3_FD_34947 | JGI IMG/M metagenome (IMG submission 34947) | reverse complement strand
CGGTACGCTGAAAACGGACAATGCTGTTAACTATATCATATCCCGTAACCCCGCCGCCGCCAGAAGGGATGTGGAAGCCCTTATTGACGCCTATATCAGGGAAGCGCAGCGGGAAAATATTAACTACGACATCGCCGTCGCGCAAATGTGCTACGCGACAAGTCACCTGAGTGACAAGCAGCTTGTGAATATCAATAACTATGCCGGTTTTGATGCCATTAACGGTGTACCCGTCAGATACTCAAATATGAACGAGGGTGTCCGGGCGCATATCCAGCACTTGAAGGGATACGCGAGCCGTGATAAGCCTCAAGGGAATATCGTTGATAAACGCTACAATATCCTGGGAAACATCCTGGGAACGGTCAAAAACCTTGACGCGCTATTCAGGGTCTGGGCGCCGAGGAATTACCAGCATTACGGGGACAGTATCGACAGTATACTTAAAGGGCTGTACAGCATATCGGGCTAGCGGGGTGATGATTCAGAGGGAAGGAACCCTTGCCGGTCACCTGCCGTGCCACACAAACGCATCCTGGTATATGGGTGTGTAGCGTTCAAGGATGGCGCCGCTTTCCCCAAAATCCAGGGGCCCGATAAGGACACGATATATCGGCCTCTCTGCGGTTCCTGCTTCCATAATTACCACGGGAAGGGTATTGTCAATCCTTCTGGTTATCTCGTACTCTACCGATTGAGGGTTGCTGTAGGCCGCAACTTGCACATAGTACATTCCCTTTTCCATTGCGCTAATCATTGGCGCGGAAAAGGCGGATACTGGGGCGGCATCGGGAATTTCCCGTGTCGGTTCGATGGCAAGGGGAATTTCCTGTACCGGTTCGATGACAAGTGGATCTTCCTGTACCGGTTCGACGAGAAGGGACGTGTCGATTGCGGGTTGGGAAATTTCTTCTGTAGGCAGGGCATAAACGGCTATAAACTGGGACGGATCGGGCACAGGCCCTCCCTCAGGAGGACGGAGCCTGTCCGGAACCAGGGTAAAATCCTCGTATTCGATTCTTGTCCCTGGGTCCATGATAAAACGGGAAAAGGCCAGTGGATCCGGATTCTGGCTTAGGCGAATCCTGCTTAAAGACCCTTTCTCTATACCGAGGGCGCTGGCCGCGTCCCTGGAAAGCAACGCAAGAAACCCGGAAGCATTGAGTCCCGTTGAGACGACAAGACGGGCAAATTTCCCGTTCTCCAGATTGGTAACATCCACCACGGTGTTAATGGGGAGTGAATTTGTGGCTATGTAAAGGCCGGTTTCGGGAAGGTCCCCGCCCAGATCCGCCGCCCCCTCCCATACGGAAGCGCTGACCAGTACAAGAAGCGAAATCCCTATAAATGTGAAGAGAGTTACTTTTCTCATTTGTTACCTGTCCTTAATATGCGAAATAATGGCTCGGCCCGCGTTTCGGACCAACTGATTATCCTCACCGGAATTTCTTCCGATCGGGAAAACCTGCTCATAAACCAATTCCTGCGGATCCGTTGTGTAAATCTTGATGTTCATCTTGGCCGGTACCACCCCATTCCCCTGTGTCTCGTATTCCAGAAACCCCAAAACAAAATATTCAGCCCCTCCCATAACCGCCTCATTAAAGTCGTATTCCAATGCCGTTCCCCGTAATTCCGAAGGAACCGGGGTATCAATCCTCAAAATGGGATTGTTCGTGACAATGTGCCCGGCATCAAAGAAAAACGCCATAAGGCCTTCTTCCCAAAGCCTGCTGCTATTCTGCGGGCTGGCGATCCCCTCATTTAGCCCCGTTTCCACCACCAAAAAACTAACGGTGGAAGCCGAAGCTGAAAATGTCAGAAGAGAAAGTATCACTGCTGCCCCAAGAAGACGCTTATAACCCATATATTCCTCATCTTATAATATCGGCAGAAAAGTTATTTTCAATAAATCGATCAACCGAATATTGCGTATAGCACCAAAGCCGTTATGGCTGAAATTATGATAATAATCGCGATCAAGCGCCTGCGCGCCTTTCCTTTTAGCCGCTTGTTTGCCTTAATTGCATCGTTCAATTCCAAGCTTAATCGCTCTTTTTCGGCTTCCAGTCGGGAAATTTCCTTATTTTTGTGCTCGATTTGTTTGCTGAGGAACTCAATTTGTTCAACAGGCAAATATTCATCCTTTGGCTCGTTAGCGCCGAGCTGCCGCGCCTCCAGGGTGCTGGGAACATACCATTCATTGCAGGAACCACAAAATGCAAGGTCCTGGGAGAGGAAGATGTTGCCGCTTTCTATCGGCTTTTTGCATTTGGGGCATATTATTTCCATTTTCCCGCCTCCTGTAACAATGCTTTTTGCAGTCCACACTTCAGAATAAGCGGCTGTCGGCGGATAAGTCAAGGCTGGGCATTCAGGCCTGTTTATCCGCGTTGAGTAATCTTCATTTGAATGCTTGACAAAATTCGCCAAAAAATGTTAAAATTCCCTCAATATGCCGCCGTTAATACGTCTTCTTTCCTGTTTCAGAAAATCCCGGCTTTTTTTTGGCTGTGTTGTCTTGGTTCTTTGTACCGCCTGTACCGCCAGGCTTACTGATGTTTATATTGAAACATACGAGGAGACATCCGGGCCGGGAGTTACAGGCGGTTCGGGCCCGGTGCGGGTACACTATTTTTTCAAGCGAAACGAGTCAATGGGGGGCTTTGTCGGGAGAGGCGAGGATTCCGAATATATCCAGGCACTGGACTTAATCTGGAAATCGGGGGATTACCACTGGGAAAACGACCCTAACAAAACTATATTTTACGAGTACGGGACCGTGAGTATAGACACCATACCGAAATCGGTGGTCCAAAATCAAATGAAGCAGATCAGCTTCTACGGCACCGGGTCCGTGAGGGACCGCATTATTGTCAGGGAGAATACCGGTGATAACAGGGGGCCCTTCGGTTCCCTTGTCGATTACCTGGAAGAAAAGCTGTACCCTGAGAACGAAGGTGGGAAATACCTTTACGTCGTTGTTTCCAACCTTCTGGAGCAAAACAGGGAAAACGATGTTTTTATGTCCTTCTACAGAAGGGCTTTCGCGCGCGGCCTGTCGGGCGCGTTTTTTGCGGTCGATTCAACATTCAGGGGAAATGTATTCAGGTTTAACGAAATCGGCGAAGAATTAACCGAAAGACGCAATTTTGACGGGAATTCTACTTTTTTTATCCTGGTTGCAGGCAGCGGGGAAGAGGTGAAACTGTACAGCGAAAGACTGTCACAGGAATTTTCCGACAGAAAGCTGACCTTTACCAGCACTGTCTTTCCGTTTGAGGCATCAAGTAGACTGCCTGATTGGACACCCGTTAAACCAGATCGTACTGACGATCCAAACGATTTCGCGAACAATAAATTTTCCCTGGTTAATTTGACCAAAGAGATAGAACTATACCAGTGGGAAGAACACTCCCCCGGCAAATACAGAAAAGAAACGGCGGAAACACAGGCCTACCAGGCAGAATATAACATAGGCCTGCGCTACTTCGCGGGTTTTTCAGGGATCAATATAAATGAAAGCGGTTTTACCTATCGCGTTGATATTGACGCAGGTTATTTTGACGGCAAACAGAAGCCAGAGTCCGGAAAACCGACAAATTTTACCGACATAGAGCCGGTTAAATTCAAGGGGAATTTTTACAAGAAAGCCGATGTCCCGCAGGGGGTAACGAATCCCAACCCGAATATTTCCGCCTATGTATCGGTTGACGTTGAAAACGGGGATCTAAGCACGGGTTATTATCATATCCAGTACAGGGTTGTCCCGGAGGCCCCGGAAACCATTGTCCCGGACTGGGTTCTCTCCAGAAACGTTGACACCACGTATGAATTTAGGAGGGAACTGGATTCAGGCCAACTGAAAATTATCGGTTTTGACATCATTTACAAAGGCATGGCCAGGGAGTTTAACCGCGTTGCTGATCGTGCAATATGCTCCGGGGATCTTTATTTTGTGAAGTACAAGTAGTGAAGGAGTTTTTATGGATTTAATCGATAAAACCTGGTTAAGATATGTAACCTGGAAAACGTTGTTAATCTGTCTTTTATTACCGCCTATTGTTTGGGCAATATACAAGTTTGGTATTTATGAGCTCGTTATCAGGGGTATTTCCTACAAAAAAACCGATGCCGCTAACCAGACATGGAGGCAGGCGGGTGCAAATCGCCTTTTAATCAGTATGGGTGTCGCCATCGTTGTCAATCTTTTCCTTGATATAATAATTCCGGCTAATTGGGGCGTCCGGGATCCGGAGGTAAAAAGAAGGCAGTGGAAAACGGGGGCTATTATCAATTTCATTATTTTTTTTGTGATGTCGATTATTTGGGGTGTTCTTTACGATGTCGGTGGTCTTACATTCGGTATCCTGCTCGGATACCATTTACTGAGCTTCCCGCTGACGTTTATTTTAGGGTCTTTATGGGTTGCCCGTGATTACAGGAAGGCTTTTTTCCTTTTTGATCGCAAGATTGTGTAATTTGCTCATGGTTTTTTCTGAATAACAAGGAGTGATATATGTCCAGGCTTCATATCATTGGAATAGGTGGAACCGGCCACAAGGTTCTTGCCTCGGTTATCCATCTTGCCGCATGCGGCGCGTTTAAGGAAAAGCTGGGGGACAAGCAGATTAGCGCCATACGTGTTATGACAATAGACGCGGATGATGCAAACGGCAATCTGACCAATACGATAACGGTTCTGAACGCGTACCAGAAATTTTCAAAAGCAATAGGCGGTCAGGAACTCATAGATATTGAAACGGTAGACGAGCTCAATTTAAGCCTTTACGACGGCAAAAAAAACAGCATAAGCAGTACATTTAACATCGCAAAATACAAAGACTCCGATGAGGAAAAACTGATCCGGTTTCTGTATACCGACACCGAGATAGACGCCGAGTTCAACCATGGCTTTTACGGGCATACTTCCATAGGGACCCTTATTGTAAGTAATTTTCTGGATAAATTTCCAATGTGGAAAAAATTTCTCGAAGATATTAGAAACGAAGACTTTGTCATGGTAATAGGTTCAATATTCGGAGGGACAGGCGCGTCCGCGATGCCTGTTGTTATTGACATATTGAATGAAAAAAAGAAGGGAACACCTTTTAACCTTGCGGCTTTAATTTTAACGCCTTACTTCAAGACAACTGGCGGCGGGGTTAAAGAAGAAAAACTTCTGATGCCGGATTCCGCCAATTTCAATATAAAGGCCAAGTCTGCGTTGTATTATTATTACGCACAGAATAAATACAGAAACACCGATGTCTTGTACATCATAGGCGAACCCGAATCAAACTTCTCCAATGAACTGTATTCCAGGGGAGCAGTCAAACAGCGCAACAAGGCCCACCCGATCGAGCTGTTTGCCGCTACCGCGATTTTTGATTTCATATCCGAATCCAAAAAACGCAGCGATGACGCCAAGCGTAACGAATCATCCGACCTCGACAATAGAACAATAATTACCGCCAACAGGGGCTGTGATAAAAGTAAAATCATGAACTACTATACCTGGAATATGCTTAAAAAGGCAAATGAGGGTTTACCGGCGAAAATAGAAAGCTTTCTTAAAATAGCGATTATCTACACAAAAAGGCTCTATAGCGACATAAACGGTATAGGTGCCGGGATATGGCCAAAGTTTTACCCCATGCTCAAAGAAAAACGTGATGATAACCAGGCCTTGTATACGTATTTCAAGCTGTTTACCGACTGGATTTTTGAGCTCCATATGTGGAATGAAATTGACAAGAGCACCGGTCAATTGATTAGGAAACCTGATGAAAAGGACAGGGTCAGGCTTTTTAGAATGAATAACCTTGATATCTTTAACAGTTTACCAATAACAACCGATATTCCAGGTTTTGATGATTTGGTATACAAAAAAAGCAGCAGGAATTATTTTGGGGATTTTTATTTTAAACTTAATCATCCCAAAGATCCCCGTAAGGACATTAAAAGCAATAAAGGTTTTTTCGATCTGTTCTCCACGGCTTTGGAAATTGTCAGGAAAATGGACGAGTCACTGGAAGAGGATCGGAAATCCGTGCAAGCGCCGGAGGAGAATCATGAGACTTATTATTTTTCAGTTGAAAACGGAGTGGAGGTTAGCCATGGCCGACCTGAAAAAGACGAACATAAAATGTGGATACCCGGCCCCAAACAGGTCCTGACTGACATAGCCGACGGACTCCCCGATGCCAAGAGCGAATCTTTTTCCAGGGATGACGTATCAATCCCGTCGCCCTGGTCAATATTCATCATGAACGAGCTTGCCCTGAAGGAGAACTCCAAATTTGCCGCGCTAAACCTGGATGCCTATAAACAGTGGTGTGGACTAATAGCGCTGTTGGCGCTCAGAAAAATCAATCATTATGAAAATAATGGACTGGAAATAAAAAGTTTGCCTACTGAGATGGAAAAAAGTGGTTTCATTGGAACAGTCAAGAAGACAAACTTACCTTCCTGTTCAATATTTAAGAATCCGGGATGGACGACTGATTGCCACGTTGTCTTGTTAGAAGGGCATACAATCGCGTTCCTGGCCCATAATACCATTGTTTGTCCAGCCTATCAATTTGACCAAAAAGTTAAGGATATTTTGCATAGAATTGCCCCAAGTATTTTCAACGAAGGGGAATTTTGCCCCCCTGACAGCTACTTTAAAGATGATCTGGCGAACAGAAAAGCAAAATCCGCTTTAAATTTGTTCCTGAAAGAACTGGAAAAACTCATAACCAAAGAACTGGACACAGATGAAGAAGACAAGAAGATCCTCCTCACCGATCTGCAGAAAAAAACCGCACATTTTATTTCCGATCTTGGTACTACTGATGGACGCGCCTACGGAATTACCATACCGGAAGACTTTAACGATGTCACCAGCGTANTTGGTATCTTTGAAAAGTTATCTCCGGGATCAGATGAAAAAGATGAACTGCCCTTTGTTTTGGAAAATACCATCAAGTNTCAGGAAGGAGAGAAGGAGGAGGAGAAGAAGGTTGNCCTGATTGGCTTAACTGTTTGCGGTATCAGCTACACAGACANTAAGGCTTCCAATATCCATATTACTGACAGCCTCCTGTTTAATCAAATTACCCAAGCGAAAATTGATGAACTCAAAGGAAAAGTAACAGATGGTATTCTGTTGGTCCATGAAAAAGAGCTCCTTAAAGATTCATTATTATTGATTTCAAAGAACAATGAAAAGAATGAAGATGCAATTCGCGCATTAAAAAACAGTTACCATCCCGAATACCAAATTGTCTGGCCAATAAATGATATACTGCTTGAACTGTACAAGGTTGATGTCCTTAACAATATGCTGGCGTTTACAGTAAGCCAAAACACCATTACCGTTACATTGACGCTTAAAACAAAAGGAAAAAGAGACCATGTTGTTAAAAGGGAATACCGGATAATGGATCCCAAGAGTACGGACCAGGAAAAAACCAAAGACACAGCCATGATTTATGACAGGAACCGTCTGCCATTTTGGGCTGTGTGGCCGTATTCAAGATTAAATGATAACGGGCAGAATAAATGGAAGCTGTATTATTACTTTTGCATGGATCCGGTATATAACAACAATACCGTATTTGAAATTGAGCCATTTTTTGACATAGGCGGCAAAATGGATTTGCCGAAAAAACTCTCGTTCATTAAGAGGTCCAGCGATATCGCATATTACCGCAAATCCAATTACCTTCCGGTAGCCTTTAAAATAAAAGAACAAACAGGTTCCGGTTCAAAATACAGGGGAACTGTATTTCTTGTCCCACCGGATCCAAAAGACCTGGGTAAAGAAGAATGGAACATAGGCCTTGATTTTGGAACAACCTCCACAACGGCGTTTTATACAACAGAAAGCAACAGAGAACCGAAATTTATTCAATTGTTGACTGAATATAAGTGGAAAAATGACGACCTGGACATTCATGAAACGGATTCCGATATACACATCCTCTGTGATTCCGGACCTGAAAGGGAAAATGATCTTGATAACTATTTCATTGACAAACAGTGTCTGGATCAACAGAGCTATACAACCACATATGAAGTGATGGATAACAACAAGGACCCTGGGGACCAAATCTTCAATACAGGCCGTATTTTCTGGCATAACCATGAAAATTTCAAGAAAGTCAATACGGATGAAACGGGAAGATATGATCGCCTTCGTACAAACATCAAGTGGGAAAGGGATCGTTCATTTGCCAAAAAGTATTTAAATCAGCTTATAACACAGATTGTCTACTATGCCGCCAAGAATGGCGCCGGAAAAATAAACTGGTTTTTTTCATATCCCACTGCGTTTAGCACTGATTACAGAAGGAATTTTAGAGAAACTCTTGATAAAATCCTNGATACAGATATTGATGGAAACACGGGTCTTGAATTTGTATTTAAAGAAGAATTAAACGCCAATTCTTATAACTACAATCTACTTTCGGAAAGCCTTGCGGCGGCATACTATTTCAGAAAAGAGAATCCGACAAGTCAGGTTTTAATCTGTGTCGATATAGGCGGAGGCACCAGTGACATCTCTGTTTGGAAAGAAGGCATAGACAAGAATGTTTCACAAACCTCAATCCGTTTTGCCTCCCGCGATATGTTCGTTGAGCCCCTTAAGGAATTGCTGAAAAGAAAAAGCGTAATGGATATCGTCCGATCAGATAGACCTGAAGACGGCATTAACTCCATGCTTAGCCGGGCTGGAACCCATACCCAGGATGAGGAGTTTAAATTCCTGATAGAGTCGGTGCTGTTTGAATATTACGATAAATTCAGGTATCGCCTCAATTCCCTTGTTGACGATGATGAAATTGCTTATAGGAATTTCCAGCATTACGTACTGATGGCTTATTCCGGACTGGTATTCTACCTTGCAAACATCATCATCGAATTAATGCAGACGAATGATCGCGATAAAAAACTTTCCGATTTCAAAATAATTACTTTTGGTCTTTCGGGAAAAGGCTCAAAACTGACAGACTGGATTGTAGATTATTGTGACTTCATTTACGAGGAAACCAATAATTTCATAACGAAGAAAACAGGTACACATGTCAAGTTAAGGCCACAACTGGCAAAACCGGGCGCGGCAAAGACTGAAACCGCAATAGGAATGATTTGTAATTTGGAAGGCGGAAAGCAAAAGGTTCATGTTAAAGAAGAGTCAGATCTATACACCGGTTGTGATATTAAGATAACGCATGATGACATGGACTATACCTATAGTAAGCATAACCCGATTGATGTGTACAAAGATAAGCATTTTTCGGTGATTCGTGAACTTAGCGTAGAGCTGCTGGACAAGGATTTACCGGAATTGGAAGAATTCATGGAATTCTTCAATCGTATAGTGGCAAAAACACGAAACGAAATGCAGCCCATACGCAAAGACTGGTTTGTAATAAACAAGATAGGGATATGGGCCGCCACCAATGAAGCGATAAGAAACATCCTGAAAGATAATCGTTTTGAATCGCCGTTTGTTGTTATGCTGAACCAATTCCTTGATTACTACACAAAAAACCGCGATGAGCAGGAATGACCGTGAAACTTTTTATTTCGGCGCTTATTTTTATCTTTCTATGTACGACGGGGGTTTTTTGCCAGGATAATGATTCAGGCGATCAGCAAACGACAGCTTTGACAGCGTCGGGAAACGAAAGCACGACAGACAGTTTTGCATTGCTTATTATTTCCCTGGTCGCCCTTCTATTGGCATTGGCCTCCATAGCCTTTATGGTGTTAANTTATTTTTTCTTGAAAAAAATAATCAGCATGGAAAATCAACGGTTGGAAAATCAGCGCCTGGAAAACCAGCGGGAAGATCAGTGGCGGGAAGCCCAGCGGCTGGAGAATCAACGGAGGGAAGCCCGGCGCTTTGAGAATCAGCGCCTGGAGAATCAGTTATTTGATGAATACAAGCGTCATTTACTGAAGATCGAAACAGAACTCTCAAGCATCGCGAAAAACCCCGGTTTCAGCTTAATTTCCAAAAATTCCTGGCGCATAGATAAATTAGAGACCCGTTTCAATAAACTGGAAGGGGATAAAGAACCTCAGCGCAGCAAACCGCGGAGGATCAAACATAAAGGGCTTCGCCATTATAAACCTCAGTCAGGAAGAACCGCTTTCAAAGAACCTATTCCTGTTATTACGGAAGAGCCGGAAGAGCCAGAGCCCATCAATATTATTTCACCAGAGGAAGTGCTTTCCTCTTTTAATGAATGGGCCGCGGACCCGTCTTCCCCACTTCCGGAGTTGTTTTATTACCTGAAAGGCAGTTTTTATACCCGCAAAACACAACCGCTTGAAGAATCATCTTCACCCACAAAGTGGATTACAAATTGTGAGGGTACAGGGAAATACCTCTTCCCTAATCCAAACTTTTTTGATGACAGAACGGAGATTCATGGACTGTATAAACATTCCCAGTCGTTTCGTCCCAAGGGGCAGAACAGAATCAAAGTTATTAAACCCTGTGAAATGGAAGCCAGTGGGTATATTGAATTTGTTGGAGAATTGGAATTAATCTGATGATTTTAGAGGATAGCTTTATATATGCATAGAGACGAATTGAGTAATATTAGAGACGGATTGAATAATATTACTGGAATCATTAACTCAATAATTAATAGAGATGAAATAGAAATCGAAGACAAAAATAAAAGAATCAAAAATTTAGAAGATTATATGGATACTATAAAAAAATTAAACGAACGGTTAGCGGATGCTTTAAGAAAATCTAATGAAGAAAATTCGTCAATAAAAAAAACGAATGCCGAATTGCAAACGAGCTATTATAATTCAGAAGCAGCTAAAAATGTTTTACAAAAAGAAAAAGATGCTACACAAGAAAAAAACAACCGTTTAACAGAGGAAAATAATAAACTGAAAGAAGAGAACAAACGATTACAAGAAAAGAATAATGAATTAGAAACTAGTATAAATAAGTTAAAAGAACCCGTTAAGACTCCTGCCGCTCACAAAAAAGCCAATTACGGCCCAATTCTCAGGGAATTTAACGCATGGGCAGCCTGGCCAACCACGAATCTTCCCGATAAATTTATTTATGTGGAGGGGTACATCAAAATAAAAACAAAACAGAATATTGTAACAACAACGGACAGTACCAAATGGATAATAAACAGGGGTGATGGGGAAAAATTTCTGTTTCCAAACCCGGTATCTTTTGATGACAGGACAGACATTAGTGAATTGTATGAGGGGGAAATGGATAAAATAAAGCCGGAAGATAACAGAATTGAAGTTCTGGAACCCTGTGAGATATCTGATACCGGATTCATTCAATATAAGGGAAAATTCAGGCTACTTTAGCTATGGGAAAATGATAATGTTAATAGCCTATTTAATATGGTTTTTTTTCTTATACCTTTTACCGGTAATTCTTCTTTTTAGAATTTCAGCTCTTACTGTCGATATTATTGAACTTCGTGGTCTGAAAATTGATACTATAAAGGACGACCAAGAAAACGTTAAACATGTGGTTACAAATTATCAGGAATTCATTGAGCCGTATTCCAAAATAACAAAATTCAATATATGGATAAAATTGCTGGAGAATATGTGTGAAGACGCTCATCAGGAAATTAAGCATGAGCCTGATTTCTATTTGCTAAAATATAAAAACCTGTCCAAAAGGTTTTTAGGGTTTATTTTTTTGGGCAGCTTTATACCGCTGATTGTGACAGAGATCATGCGGCTTGACGCATATGATATCATTTTTATTCATACCATCTGTCTTTTTTTGGTTTGCGCCCTTCACAGGGTTATTTGTCATAAATACGAAAAATTTCAGGATATATTCTATAAATGCTGGTATGACAGAATCCTGAATTTTGATTTGCTAACGGTTAAGGATATTATGCCGTACATTTTAAACACAATTGAAAATTCCAAACTTCCTAATGCAATAAATAAACTGGCTAAAATAGATCGGGAATTCACCGATATATTGATAAACCACACGAACGATCTTGACCTGAAACTTGAGGAATTAATAGAACTTCAGAAGCCTTATGAAGAGGTAACATATAATGATTTTACAGAATCGTTGAATGAAAACATCAGGCAAATTACTGATCTTGTCCCGATTTATGATGAAATTACATCAAAAATCAAGGATTCATTAAATAATTTAGCAAATATCGCAAACAACAACATATTCAGTATTAACGCAATCAGTGAAAATACTGCGGCTTTAATTGAATTAAAAAAAATCCTGGCGGAAGATAAAAATTATGTCCTATCCCAGGAAGTTCAACACATGAAGGAAGTAACCTATTCACTTAGGGGAGCAATAAATAGGGCTTTTAATTCAATCGTATCAGCCAATAAAAGCAATTCAGAGGATTTAAACAGTTCATATGAAAAATTATACAAACTGTGCGACAGTTTAGCTCAATTGCCTTCCGAAAATAATTATGAGGGAATTGTCGATTCGCTGAAATCAATAAGCGACAATATTGATCAGCGATTCAGGGAATTCGATGCCCACACAGCTTTGCTGGAAGATGCCATAAAAAGTATGAATGATTCGACACAGAAAATATGTGAGAATTTGTTTAACTTTTCACAATTTACTTCATCGCCCCCGTTTATGCAGATGCAGGAAATTAAAAACAATGAAAATTTAAAGAATGAACTTTTAAAAGCCTCAAAAAACCTGATTTCATATGAAAAGCTTGTCAAGGTTTATGAACATGACATTTCAAACGATGAAAAAATCAAGGCATACGATGAAAAGATCAATCAGTTCGATGAGAAGATCAAGCAACTCAATAAAGTTACATTCAAGATCGCCGGTGAAATGGAAAAACTAAAAGATAAGGAACAACCAGACAGGGTATCAATACAAAAAGAACCCATTGAGACTCCAGCCACTCCCAAAAAAAACGATGATAACCCGATTCTCGCAGCATTTAACGCCTGGGCAGCCAGGCCAACCGTAAATCTTCCAGATAATTTTATCTATGTGAAGGGGAATATCAGACTTAAAAAAAGACAAAATATTGGAACATCAACGGGCGGTACCAGGTGGATAACAAACAAGGGTAATGGGGTAAAATTCCTGTTTCCAAACCCGCTTTTCTTTGATGACAGGACAGACATAAGCGAATTGTATGAGGGGGATATGAATAAATTAAAAAAGAAAGATAACAAAATTGAAGTTCTGGAACCCTGTGAGATATCTGAAAATGGATTTATTCACTCTAAGGGAAAATTCAGGCTGCTTTAGCCATGGGAAAAGAATTATGATAGCATGGGGTGAATTTCGATGTATATGACCTTTATTGTTAATTTTTTCATCGCGGTATACTCATTAGCCGTGATATTTGATATAATTCGTTTATTAACCCACAAAAAAAATCCATTTGAAATATTTAGCTTCCCGCTAGGAATTTGCTGCGCTGTAATGGCAGTCGTAGAGATAATTGTGCTAAAGAAGGGTGTAGTGGAATTTATTATCGTCACGGTACTGTTTATAATCACATTTATAATTGAAAGAATTCGGGAAAACATAAACATAAAAGACCATATCAATATAAATTATGTCAATATAGAGGAATGTTCGCGGAAAAACAAGCCTCTTTTCTCCCTTATGTACGCCTATTCCGAGGCGAAGATGAATAATGAAACAGTTTTATTGAATCTTCTTGAGAAACATGATGTATACAGGAATGCCATTGAAGGATATTTTAATAAAAGCAACCTTGTTATCTCACATTTGGACAATTACATTCAACTTCAAATGGACGACTGCGCCAATTTGCTGAAAATAAAAACCCAATGTGAGACTATATTTCCAAAATTGAAAAAAAGCGCAACTAGCTGCAATAAGGCGTTTACTGATTTCAGTAAAAATTTGGATAAAACCAATGCTTCATTTGAATGTTTCCGAAAAGGTGAATCAATATATGATATTATGAAGTCTTTAGCGGATGATTCCGGAAAGATAACGCGCTTAATAGATGTTGAAATAATCCCTGATATTCACAGTATCAAGGAGAAAAATTCCGGTTTTAAAGAAATACTTTATACATTCTTTAATGACACGATCGAATTTTGTACATATAAGGTTGCGACAACTTTGGATTCGATAGATGAAAAATATAGAAAGAATGTCATGAACCAGGAAGGGATAATTAAGGAATTTGAAAAAATTTCTGATGCTTTATCTGACTATGGGAAGAAAATGGATGAAATAGTTGGCAAAAATGGCGCATATCTCAATAAAAACCTGTTCGTTTTGTCAAAGATACTTGAGACTTACAGGCAATAAAAGCTATAATCGCTTTAACTATGGAATACTATGCCTTGCAGGTAAAAACCGGGTGGGAAGCAAAATTCATCAACCTTTTCAAGTTTCAAAATCCTGATATCAAATTGCCCCTATACTTTCCCCAGCGTCATATGGACATTCGCAGGCGGGGAAAAATGATACCTTGCCGGCTGGCCATTTTTCCCGGCTATATTTTCCTTGGGTTGGACGAGGACGATAACATTCTTCAGTACAAGCGGGTCTTTCGCACAACTAAGGGATTCTACCGTTTCTTGAGATCCAATGAGGATATTGTCCCCCTTCAAAACCGGGACCTCGAGCTGGTTCTTCACTTCATCAAGAATTTCGGGCCGCTCGCGGGAAAATCAAAGGTCTATTTCGATGAAAACTCGCGCATCGTGGTTGTTTCGGGTCCGCTTTCGGGTCTTGAGGGAAGGATCGTAAAAGCCGATAAAAGAAAGGGGAGGGCCAAGATAAGACTGGATCTTTACAATGACTCGTTCTGCATCGATCTGGCGTTTGAAGTCTTAATAAAGGCCAGGGACCAGTACCCGGCTTAACTTGGCTAGAAAGCATGACCACATTCAAATCAGGCCGACTCTACATTATAGGGGCGGGATTTGCCGGGCAGACCCTGGCAAAGGAGATTAAATCCAAGGGGGTTTTCGGGGAAGTTGTCGCTTTTCTGGACGATGACCCGGAAAAAATAGGCCGACGCATCGAGGATATCCCTGTCCTGGGGCCGATACGGGACGTTGCAAGGCTCCTCCGGCTCCACCCGGCTGACGAAGCGATAATCGCCATTCCCAGCGCCTCAAGGGAATACCTTGCCGAGCTCTACAGGATCCTTAAAAACGCCGGTTTTGAGAGGATTCGCATACTGCCCGGCATTTCCCAGATCGTGGATGGGGAAGCCCACCTCATACAAACCCGTTCCATTGACCCGCAGGATTTTCTGGGGCGGACGCCGGTAACGGTAAACCTCCGCCAGAGCCTCAACTACC
>JGI24698J34947_10000854_pt1 | contig 15334 bp, 13 predicted proteins | sample TergutMp193P3_FD_34947 | JGI IMG/M metagenome (IMG submission 34947) | reverse complement strand
ATGAAGATACTCACCGGCTACCATTTTCCTTCCGGCGGAACCGCGCTGGTGGACGGTATTCCGGTGGACGAGGACCCGGTCGAGGTTAAAAAGCGGATCGGCTACCTGCCGGAAAATATCCCCCTCTACGGGGAGCTGACCGTCGACGAGTACCTCGCCTTTATCGCCGAGGCGCGGCTTATCCCCACCGGAGAGCGGGCGAAGGCTATCGACGCGTGTGTCGAGGCGTGCGGCCTCGGCGCGTACCGCGGGCGGAAGATCGACACCCTCTCCAAGGGCTACCGCCAGCGAACCGGCCTCGCCCAGGCCATACTGCACGATCCGGCGATTTTAATCCTCGACGAGCCGACCAACGGGCTTGACCCCAACCAGATCATCGAAATCCGCTCGCTGATACGGGAGCTGGGGCGGCGCAAGACCGTGCTTCTCTCCTCCCATATTTTACAGGAAATCGAGGCGATCTGCTCGCAGATACTGATCATCAACGAGGGGAAGATCGCCGCGCAGGGGACGCCCGAGGAGATCGCCGGAACCATGAAGGGGGGCGACACGTGGGAACTGGCGCTGAAAGGGGCCGACGCCGAATCGATTAAGAGCAGGCTGTACGCTCTGGGCGAAGTCGGCTCCGTCTCGGCGGAGGCGCGGGAAGACGGTACCGTTGCGCTGAGTTTTTTTGTTCCCGAGGGAACCGACGGGGAGCGCATCTTTGATTGGGCGGTCTCTAGCGGCCTGAAGATACTCGGCATGAGCCAGAAAAAACTCAGCCTTGAGGATATCTTTGTGAAGCTGACCTCTGAGGAAGCGAAAGGGGGTACATCATGAAACCGGAAAAACCATTGGTTCAAAGCTGTCTGCGTATCATAGCCATGACGCGTAAAGAGCTTTTTTCGTACCTGAACGCGCCGGCGTTTTACGGGGCGGCGGTTTTCTTTCTATTGTTCTGTTCGATATGGCTGTTTTACTTTCAGCGGTTTTTCACCATGAACGTGGCGTCCCTGCGCGCTTACTTCGGAATTTTCCCGTTGGTTTTTATCCTGATCATTCCGGTATTGACCATGAGAAGCTGGGCGGAAGAACGCAAGACCGGCAGTATCGAACTGCTGCTGACCCTGCCCTTTTCCGAATGGGATTTGGTGCTGGGGAAATTCTGCGCGGCCTTCGGCCTGCTGGCGATGATGCTGGTCCTCACCATTCCCCTGCCCTGCGCGCTGTTCCCCCTCGGGGCGTTTGACATCGGCGTGATCGTCTGCGAATACATCGGAGCGCTGCTAATGGGCGCGTCCGCCGTCGCCCTGGGCCTGTTGCTCTCGGCGCTGTCAAAAAATCAGGCGGGCAGTTTTTTGGGGAGCGCCGTGGCGCTGATGGCGGCAATGCTGATCAGCCAGCTTGCCCTCTCGCTCAACCTCCCCTACTGGCTCGCGGAGATCATCAATTATTTTTCGCTGTCGTTCCATTTTGACAGCTTCGCCAAGGGCCTGCTCGATTCGCGGGATATTGTATACTACCTCGCCAGCACGGCGCTGTTTTTGTTCGTTACCACCCGCGTGATCCTGTTCAGGAAGTGGAGCTGATTATTATGACCAAAAAACAGACAACAACATTAAGCGTAATGATAATCGTTATCATCGCCCTGACCCTGCTGGTCAGCAGGCGGCTCTGGTTCCGGCTGGACCTTACCAAAGGCAAGTCGTACACCATCTCGGCGGTTTCGCGGAGCCTGCGCGACGAGATTCCCGATCAGGTGCGGCTGACCTACTACCTCTCGGACAAACTCAAGTCCATTCACCCGCTGCCGGGAGAAATTGAAGACCTGCTGCGCGAATACGCGGGGTTCTCGCGGGGAAAAATTCAGCTCACGGTGCGCGATCCGGCAAAAGCGAACATAGCGGAGCAGATAGAACAGCTCGGCATACTGCCCCAGCAGATTCAGACCGTTGAGCAGGATCAGGCGAGCGTCACCACGGTGTACACGGGCATTGTCATCGAGTATCTTGACCAGATCGACGTGCTGCCCATGGTGTTCTCCCTGGAAACCCTCGAATACGATTTAACCTCGCGCATACGGGCGTTAGTTCGGGGCAGCGCCCGCCTGTTAGGCGTCATTGTCGGGGACGGCCCCCAGCGCTGGAACGAAAATTACCGGCAGCTGCAGAGCGCCTATATGCAGGCGGGCTACCAGCTTCGGCTTATCGGGGCCGGACAGGAGGTAAGCGACGCCATACCCGCCCTGCTGGTTCTGGGCGGCGTTGAGTCTCTCGACGAGGCCGCCCTGTACCAGATAGACCGCTATATCCAAGCCGGCGGGAAAGTTTTCTTTTCGGTGAGGGGCGTATACGTTGACACGGAGAGCGGCAGTCTCGAGGCCAGGCTGCAGGCGGACTTGGGGCTTTTGGATATGCTGTCCTCTTACGGGGCGGCGGCGCTGCCGGAAATTGTCATGGATCGGTCCTCCCTGACCATGCAGTACCAAACCCGCGCCCCCAGCGGGGCCGTTCAGTACCGCATAGCGCGCAACCCCCAGTGGATCAGGGTGTTAGGCGAAAACGGCAATCCGGCGCATCCGGCCAGCGCCAATTTCAGCGGCCTTGACCTGTATTGGGCGAGCCCCCTTGAGATCAGCGCGCCGGAAGGGGTACAGGCCGATTATCTGTTTACCAGCACCGCCGACGCGTGGTCCATGCGGGAGCCTTTTTACACCAACCCCGAAATCCCCGCCTACCTTTTTGAGCGGGACGCCGCGGAAACATCGGGCGAGAAAATTCTGGGGCTCAGCCTTACCGGCGTTTTCCCGTCATGGTTCGCCGACAAGCCTACGCCGCAGGCGGAAGATGGGGAAGAGCTTCCCGCCATGCCCGCTCAGGCAAAGCCCGCACGGCTCATCGTTGTCGGCGAAACGGACTTCGCGACCTCCTTCCTGGGCGTCACCAACGGGCAGCGCAACCTGGACTTTATGGTTCAGGCCGCCGACTGGCTCTGCAACGACGACGACATTATCCAGATACGCTCAAGGGCGCCGCAGTCAGGCCGCCTTGATAAAATTATTGACGAAGGGAAAAAAGCCTCCGCCATGAGGCTCGCGAAAATCGTCAATGTTTTTGTGGTGCCGGCGCTGGTTGTCATAGCCGGCCTGTTCTTCGCCCTGAGACGGAAAGGAGTACTCCGATGACGTATAAAAAACAGCGCGCCATTCTTGCGGGCGTTATCGCGGCGCTCGCGGTTGTGTATATTCTGACCATTGTTTTTGATCCCGAGCGGGTGGGCTCGCGCTCCGCCGCCTATTCCTGGCTGGAGCCGGGGCAGAACGACAAAATCAGCGGAATCACCATCGCCAGATACGACGAGACCATCACCCTCGCGCGCAACGGGGGAAAGTGGTTCGTGTCGCGTGACGGAAGGGATTATCCGGCGCGGGATACGCGGATCGAGGACTTCATCGCGGCGCTGAGCAGGCGGGCCCCCTATCCCGTTCGCTCGTCAAGCGCCTCCTCCCACGAGCGGCTGTCGCTGACGCCGGAACAGGCTATCCGTGTTACCGTCTTTGCGGGGGCGGGGATACCCCTGCTGGACCTCCTTATCGGGCAGACCGACCTGACCGGGCAGAGCGTTTACCTGCGCAAGCAGGGGCAGAACGAAGTCCGCTCCGGCGAGGATATATTTACCTCGTACGCCAATTCGACCTTAAACTCATGGTATAACCTCCGCCTGTTTCCCGAGGCCGAGAACGGCAAGCTGACCGCGGAAAACGTTCAGCGGCTGACCGTATACCACCCCGCCGACAGCTCGAACGCCCCTCCCCAAATTTTTACCCGCAGCGGCAAGGCGTGGACGTTCAACTTTGAGCTTGCCAATCCCGACATGGGAAAGGTGGAAAATTACATTCGCGATATTCTCAATACGTCGGGAGACAACTTTGTCGATAACATTGCGCCGTCCGATCCCTCATTCAACAACAGCCGTATCGCGCTGGAATTGGGGGACGGCAGTATACGGACGCTCCGCTTCCGCCCGTCCGACGACAACGGCGAACTCATGGCGGCCGTTTCCGGCTCCGACTGGGTATATTCGATCCCCAGCTGGGCAAGCGACCGCTTCTTTGTCGATGCGGAATCTTTTGAAACGGACTAAGGAAGGAAGAGAATCAACGAATGACACGAATTACACGAATAGAAATAAAAAATGGATTTATATTCGTGTCATTCGTTGACTCCTTATTCTTCTTTTATTCCTGACCCCTCGACTCCATGAAGGCGCGGTATTTTTCGGTTTCTTTGTTTCAGGTATAACGAAATAACGTAATAATAGACAAATTTCCCAATGACATATTATTGGCCACTGTTAATGCTACCATCACTATGAAAAAAATAATAATTATCAAAACCACAATTGCAATTATTTTTGCAAGAAATCCTATACCGGTATTGTCTTTAGTTTCATGATATTCTATTGTTTCTTTTCCATTTTCATCAACTTTCTTAATTTTTGTCGTTTTTGTATTTGATTTAAACACAAATATAACAAGCTTAACAATGATAACGATAATCGAAATAATAAAAACAACAGCTATAATATAAGCCGCCATATTTTACCTCCAAAATGTGCGAAGAGCCATCTAAAAAAATTTACCCCCTTTTTTAGAAATTATCAAGCATTTTTTACAGACTTTTTTGATACATTTCTTGACAAATATAGTAAAAATAGACGGTGGGTCATAAAATTACTTGGTGTCTAATTATTAGAACGGCAGTCATATAATATACATTGCAAATGCAAAAATGATACCACGCAAGACGCAAAAACACGGAGTTTTAAGAGAGAGTAAGAGACTCACGGATGCAGAGAGAAATTAAATTTCTTTATACTCCGTGTACTCCGTGGTTTTTCTTAATTCTTATTCCTGACCTCTCGACTCCATAAACGCGCGGTACTTTTCGGGGTCGCTTCTGAAGGCGACGATGTGGGATACCGGGTCCATCATGGCGCGTTCAAGGGCTTCTTCCGCCTCGAACATCAGCCGCTCGGCGTTGACGGGCCTTCCCGAACGGGACGACAGCCCCATGCATAAATCGGTCTTTGCCGTAAACAGCGCGGGGTATTTGCCCATAACGCGGTTGTGGAATTCGTCCGCGTTGAGGAATCCCGCGTCCAGGTTAAAGTCGGGGCAGATCACCGAGACGCCCCGCTCGCCCTTTTCGCAGACAAAATCCCTGGAGGAAAAAAAGCGCGCCGCGTCGGCGGTAAAACGGGCGTAAAAAGATTCGTCGGTAACGGCCTTGTATTCGATAACGATAAAAGTCAAATCCTGCCCCGCCGCCGCGCAACGGCGCAGTTCCTCGGTCAGCCGCGCCTCGGTGTTTTCTTCGCGGACAACGCGCCCCCGCGGCGAGTAACTCCCTCCGGCGGCATAGCCGGCGGCGGACGCGCCCTTATCGTCCGGCCCGCTCTCGGCTTTTGGCCGTGAAAACGCCTTATCGCCCTTTTTCTGCAATGTGTCAATAATCAGGGTAAAAAACGCGATGAGCAGGGCGCCGGCGACAAGGTACAGCGCCTGCTTCAGGATTATCGTCAGTTCCTCACGGTCCAGCGTCGCCGCCCTCGCCTCAATGTTAACATTGCGCAGCCCCTGTATCCGCAAAGGCAGGTACAGCATCTGTCGGGAAAGGTCAATGCGGTTTCTAAAGCGCGGCGAGCCGTTCACATAGTTGATCGCCTTGCCCCGTTCCTTTTCAAAACCGTATTCGCCGTTGGGCCCTGAAATGACAACCCCTTCAAGAGTTTTGCTCGCGTCAAGGTTTTTCTGAATGATTTCGACGAAGGTCTCGTCCATAAAGCTTAAAACCCCCGCCGCGGACGCCTGATCGGCAAGATCAAAGAATTCCTGCTCGGCGATAAGGCGCTGCCGCTCCATACTGGTACTGATACGGATCACTATGGAAACCAGCGCTACAAGGTATACGAGAATACAGAACGAGGCGACGATAACGCCCACAATCGAATTTTTTTCTGAAGAATGTGCTCGAACCATGAAACTATTATATACGTTTTTTCCGTTTTCTGCTAGGATTATTGGCATGAATTTGAGAGAATCTTTCCTTCCCGTGGGCTGGTACCCCCGCGATTCCGGCGAAATCAGCCGGTTTTTGTCCGGTACAACCCAGGGCATGGGCTCTGACAAGAGCCACCCCAGCCTCGCCGCCATAGCCCCCCACGCGGGCTGGCGTTATTCGGGAAAGATCGCCGCCAGAGCCGCCGCGTCTCTGGGCGGAGCCATTGAAACTCTGGTAGTTATCGGGGGCCATCTGCCCGCGGGCTATCCCCCGCTGTTCGCCATGGAAGACGCCGTCAGTACGCCGTTGGGCGCTATGGCCATAAACGCCGCCCTGCGTACCGCCCTGATCAAAGAACTCGACGGCAAAGAGGATCGTTATCCCGACAACACCGTCGAAGTCCTGCTGCCCATGGCGCGCTTTTTCTTTCCCCAAGCGTCGCTGCTCTGGCTGCGCCTCCCCGCGGAACTGTCCTCCTTTGACGCGGGTAAGGCCATTGCGGCGGCTGCCGAACATTTGGGGCACGCCGCAGCCGTACTCGCTTCAACCGACCTGACCCACTACGGCTCCCATTACGATTTTTCGCCCAAGGGAACGGGGCCGGACGCGCTGCGCTGGGTAAAGGAAGTCAACGACCGCCGCTTTATTGACGCGGCGCTATCCGGCGACCCCGCCGCCGTTTTGGAGCGGGCGCAAGCGGATTCCTCAAGCTGTTCGGCGGGAGCGGTACTCGGCGCGATGGGCTTCGCGGCTGCCAAAGGCCTGGGCTCCGCCCGCCTCCTTGAGTACGGAACCAGCGTTGACGGCGCAAGCGCCGACGACGAAATCGACTCCTTTGTCGGCTATGCCGCAATCGCGTGGGAAGCGTAATGTTTTTCGATTTTTTGTTCACCCTCAAGCGGATAAAAGTATTCGCCCTCATCGGGGAGAGCGGCACGGGCAAGAGCTTCCGCGCCAAGCTGGTGGCGCAAAAATACGGGATTGAATTTATCATTGACGACGGGCTGTTAATCAAGGACAACCGGATACTGGCGGGCCATTCGGCAAAAAAAGAAAAAACATTTCTGGCGGCGGTCAAGGTCGCCCTGTTTGACGAAAAAGCCCACCGCGACGAAGTCGCGCGCAAGCTTCAAAGCGAAAAGATCAAAAAAATTCTCGTGCTGGGAACGTCCGAAAAAATGGTAAACAAAATCGCCGCGCGCCTGCAAATGCCGCCGCCGTCAAAGCTGATTAAAATTGAAGACATCGCCAGCCAGGACGATATAGAAAGGGCGATAAGAACCCGCCGTATCGAAGGCAAGCACGTCATACCGGTGCCGTCCATCGAGGTAAAGCGGAGCTATCCCCATATTTTTCATGACGCGGTGCGCATTTTTATGAAGCGCGGGCCGGCGGGGGGTATCGGCTCCATGCCCAAAGTCCTGGAGAAATCGGTGGTCAGGCCGGAATATTCCAAGCGGGGCAAGGTGGTCATTTCCGAGGCGGCCCTGAGCCAGATGGTCATTCACTGCCTGGACGAATACAACCCGAATATGCGGATTAAAAAGATACTGGTACGCGACCGCGAAATGGGCTACCAGCTGGTCATCACCATCGACGTGCCTTACGGCATACAGCTGGGGGGGAATATCCATGAGCTGCAGCGCTATGTGATTGACAACATCGAGCGCTACACGGGCATACTCATTGAAGAAGTTAATATTATTATCGATAAAATTATTCAATAGGGGAAGAACATGAGCGAGATTCAAGTACGTTACGCGCAAAAAACGACAAGCTGTCCCTTTGGGACTATGGCGGACACGCTGCTCAAATGTTTAGGTATCGAGCAGGAAACCGTTGTCGCGTTAAAGGTGAACAATGAGATTCGCCCGCTCAAAACCAGGCTGGCGGTCAATTGCGCGCTGGAACCAGTGCCGCTTGATTCGCCGGAAGGGGCGATGCTGTACCGCCGCTCGCTCGCCTTCCTGCTTGCCCTCGCCGTCCGCAGGATCTTTCCCGACCGCAGCCTCTATGTGGGCCATTCGCTGGGCAACAGTTATTACTACACGATGAGCGAGGGCGATCCGCTCAATGAGAAAGAAGTCGCCGCCCTGCAAAAAGAAATGGAGGCCGTCGTACAAAAGAACGCCTCCATCACCTTCAAGTATCTGGCGTACGATGAGGCACTCGAGGTGTTTAGCCAAAACCACCAGCGGGACACGGCGCTGCTTTTGAACCAGCGCTGCACGTCGCGGATTAAAGTAAACGAGTGCGAAGGCTTTCTTGATATGTACATTGAGCCGCTGGTCCCGCGTACCGGCCTGCTCCGCGCTTTTGAGCTTATGCCCTATCATGAAGGCTTTTTGCTGCGTTTTCCCGCCATCGGGCAGGAAATGAAGATCGGCCCCTTTGTGGACGAGCCGAAAATTTTTGACGTTTACCATGAGTATAAAAAATGGGGAAGCATGGTGGGCGTGCGGGTAGTGGGCGAATTGAATTCCCTGGTGGCAAGCCGGACTATCAGCGACCACATTAGAATCGCCGAGGCCCACCAGTCCCGAAAAATGGCCGACATAGCGGAAAGAATATACGAACAGCGCGACCGCGTAAAAATGGTTCTGCTCGCCGGCCCGTCCAGCTCCGGCAAAACCACCAGCGCGAAGCGGCTTTCCATTGAGCTAATGGCGCTGGGGATTAAGCCCATCGCCATTAGTCTGGACAGTTACTATGTGGGCAAAGATCGGACGCCCAAAGACGAGAAAGGAGAGCCCGACTACGAATGCCTTGAGGCTTTGGATATCGCCCTGTTGAACGAACAGTTACAGGCCCTGTACCGCGGCGACGAAATAACACTGCCGGATTACGACTTCAAAACCGGCAACCGCACGAAAGACGGGGGAAAAACCATACACCTTAACCGCGGCGAGGCGCTCATCGTCGAAGGCATACACGCGCTCAACGACGCGCTGACCCCGTCGATTGCGCGTAACACCAAATTCAAGCTGTACGTTTCCGCCCTGACCCAGCTTAACCTTGACGATCATAACCGCATTCCCACCAGCGACAACCGGCTGCTGCGGCGCATGGTTCGCGACTACCAGTTCCGCGCCAAGGACGCCGCCGGCACGATAAAAATGTGGCCGAGCGTGCAGGCGGGCGAGCGCAGGCATATCTTCCCGTTCCAGAACACCGCCGACGCGGCGTTTAACTCCGCCCTTGACTACGAGCTTTCCGTGCTGAAATACTACGCCGATCCCCTCCTGCGCGCGGTAAAGCCCAGCCAGCGCGAGTACGCCGAAGCGTCCCGCCTGCTCTCGTTTTTGGAAAATTTCGCCCCCATATCGCCCCATTACGTGCCGGGCGCCAGCATACTGCGGGAATTTATCGGCGACAGCGAGTTTAAATATTAAGCGCAAATATTATGAGGAGGATTTTATGAGGAAAGGATTTGTTATTTTTGCTGTAATAATTTCGGCGGCTATTTCAGCCTGCGGCAGTTTCAGCGCGATACCGGGCGGCTCAGTTTCGTATCCGGGCGCCGTTTCGGCGTACGAATCGGCTACCTTTACGGGCTCCGGCTTACAGTACTCCGCGGCGCGGGAATCCGCTGTCGAAAGGGGAACATCTGAAGGCTATACCAGAATTGTAGCCGAAGTGATAGAGCGAAGTCAAATTACCGGCCTGGTCGACGTGACGCTGGTAATGCTGAAATAATTACCGCCTGTCCCGCCACATATCGTCTAACTCGCGGGTTTCGGCGGCAAAAACTTCTTTGCGGTATTCTCCTTCGCGCTTTTCCCTGAGCTTCTCCATCACTTTAAGCTCGCGGGAGGCTTCAAGGTACTGGGCGCGCTTTTCTTCGACTATCAGTTCGGCGCGGGCGGCTTCTTCCATGAGGCGCTCGGCTTCCTGCTCAAGGCGCAAAATGTAATTGTCCCACGCTAGTATGGAAAGGGATCCATTACTGCCGTTAATTCCCGTAAAGCGCTCCTGAACCGCGCGGCTATGCACAACGGCGTTTTGTTTAATGTTATTTTCAATAGCGTTAAGGATACTGATGGCCTGGCCCAGCGCGTTCTTCGCTTCCTGTTCGCGGTATTGCCTGAGCTCCAGTACCTTTTCAAGGTTAAACTTGAATCGTTTCACCGCGCGAAATCATCCCCGACATTTATGCCGCGGCCCGCAAAAAGCGCGGCGACGCTGTTTTGCGCCTGCAAATTTTCCGCGCTCGCCGAGGGCAGCGGAATTTTTTCTTCAATTTTTGAGGGGGCGCCCGACATTTCATCAGCAGGTATGGGAACGCCGGAGATTCGCTCCATCGCGGCAAACGTATCCGCTTCCGCCGAATGCTCGTCAACCGACTGAATCAAAAAATCCTCAATGGACTGATGTTTGGCGATGGACTCGTCAATCGCGGGGTTGGAACCGGCGTGATACGCCCCCACATTGATCAGGTCTTCCGACTCGGCGTAAACGGCCATGCTCCGGCGGATCGCGCCCGCGGCCTTGTTGAGCGACGGCCCCGAAACCGAAGGGGCGAGACGGGAAATGCTCTGTAACACGTCAATAGCCGGATAATGGTACGCCTGCGCCAGGCGGCGGGAAAGCACGATATGGCCGTCGAGTATGCCGCGCACCGTGTCCGCCACCGGCTCGTCCATGTCGTCGCCGTCAACGAGAATCGTGTAAAAGCCGGTGATGCTCCCCACGTCGGAAGTACCGGAGCGCTCCAGCAGCTTGGGCATGGAATCGAACATACTGGGCGGATAGCCCCTCGTCGCCGGCGGCTCGCCCGACGCAAGGCCGATCTCACGCATGGCGCGGGCGAAGCGCGTTACCGAATCAAAGAGCAGCATAACGTCCAGCCCCTGATCGCGGAAAAATTCGGCGACGGCGGTCGCCACATACGCGCCGCGCAGGCGGGCCAACGGCGGCGAGTTTGACGGAGTTACCACTAACACACTGCGGGCAAGGCCCTCGGGCCCCAGGTCTTTTTCAATAAAGTCATTGACCTCGCGGCCGCGCTCGCCGATGAGGGCGACCACGTTGACATCGGCGTTGGTGTTGCGCGCGATCATTCCCAGCAGGGTGGATTTGCCCACGCCGGAGCCGGAAAATATGCCCAGCCGCTGGCCCCGTCCCACGGTCAACAGGCCGTCAATGGCGCGCACGCCGGTGGTAATACGCTCGGTAACACGCCGCCGCGACAGCGGGTCGGGGGGATTCGCCAGCGCGGGGTACAGGGCTTCCGCCGCGATTTCGCCCTTGCCGTCAACGGGCTGCCCCAGGGCGCCCAGCACCCGCCCCAAAAGTTTGGTCGAAACCGGCACTTCAAGACGGCTGCCCCGCGCGACGATACGGCAGCCGATCTCAAGCCCCGTGGTTTCCTCAAAGGTCATAAGCTGAACGGTCTCGTTGCGCAAGCCGACGACTTCGGCGGGGATCATCTTGTCACTTTGGGGAACTTCGATCATGCACATTTCGCCAATAATGGCCTGCGGGCCCTTGCTTTCAACCAGAAGCCCCTGGACTTTGGTCAGCCTGCCGACACATTTGATGAGGTCGGCCTGTTCGGCGGTTTCAAAATATTTTTCAAAAATAGAGGCTTCCATACCCCCTCCCCCTATATTTCCAGTACTATTTCATTTTCCGCTTTCAGCAGGGAAGCGGGAATGTAGCCGCCCTGGCGGCCGCCGCCCCCCTCCACCGCCGTCCCGTTTACCGTCAGTTTGCGGCAGCCGCTCTCGCGGGCGTCGGGATTTTGTACCGTTATACGCAACTTAACGCCGCGGAATATTTTTTCAATGGAAAATTTTTTCCACGACGGCGGAACCGCGGGCGACAGGCGCAGGCCGTCAATATCGGGCCTCAATCCCAATATCCCCTCAATACAGCCGACCATGACCGTGCTTGCCGTGCCGGTCAGCCAGTGGACGTGGCTGCGGCCTTCAAAGGGGCTTTCAACGCTTTCGGTAAATTGGGAGTAGACGTAGGGCTCCACGAGGCGCGTTTCGGCGATGGGGTTTTGCGCGGCGGGACAGCTTTCCCGATAATACTCAAAGGCGCGCGCTCCGCGTCCCAGCAGCGCTTCGGCTAAAATCAGCCAGCCCTGAGTCTGCAAAAAGATTCCGCCGTTTTCCTTGGTGGAGGGGTTGAACAGCAGCGCCAGCGCCCCGTCAAAGGCGCGCTGGCGGTACGAGGGGGCCATAAGGCGCGCGCCGTATTTGGTGTTGAGTTTTTCGTGTACCAGATCCATGACCGCCCTGCCCCGCTCCGGCGAGGCGAGACCCGAGATCACCGCCCAGCTTTGCGGGTTGAGCCACAGGCTGGCCTCGGGGTCGTCCGGCTTGCCTACCACCTGATCGTTCTCGGTGATTCCCCGCACAAAGCGGTCGGTGTCCCAGCAGCGCTCCTCAATAATGGCGGCGAATTTGGTTTTTAAGTCCGCCATCTGCTTTTCGGTGGCGGAATCTTTTTTATGCTGGGCAAAACGGATCATAATTTCAAACCCATAGTACAGCTGCATGGCGACAAACACCGAGACGCCCTTCGCGCCCAGACGCAGACAGTCGTTCCAGTCGGCGTGCAGGCCGGCGGGCAGTCCGTGTATGCCCAAATTGTTCAGCGAAAAATCTATGGCTTTTTTCAAATGGCCGTAGAGGGTGTCGCCGCCTGAATCGGCGTAGGGGATTACTTCGTCTAACAGGGCGGTATTGCCCGTCTCGGCGACGTACTTCCACACCGTGGGGAACAGCCACAGCGCGTCGTCCGCGCGGTAGGAGGGGTGCCCCGTTGACGTGCGGTAGGAGGCGTCCTCCGGCTTGTCCTCGTGGCCGGGGTTGTGGGTGTACTTGACCAGCGGCAGCGCCCCGCCGTGATTTACCTGCGCGGAAACCATAAATTTTATTTTTTCCAGCGCCATTTCAGGGTCCAGGTGGATAATCCCCTGAATGTCCTGCACCGTGTCGCGGTAGCCGTAACCGTTGCGCTGGCCGCAGTAGGTCAGCGACGCCGCCCGCGACCAGATAAACGTGATAAAGCACTGGTACGCGTTCCACGTGTTGATCATATGGTTGAAATTTTCGTCGGGGGTTTCTACTTTCAGATTCGATAATTTGCCATGCCAGTAATTTTTCAGCTCGTCAATTTCGCGGTCGGGCAAACCGGCGTCCTCATAACGCGCCACCAGCTCCCGCGCCTGCGCTTCGCGCTTCTGCCCCAGCAGGAACACCATAGACGCGCTTTCGCCGGGCGCGAGCGCGACCGCCGTATGCAGCGCGCCGCAGGGGTTGAGGTTGTAATTGAGGGTGCCGTCCAGCCGCCCTTTTTCCACGGAGACGGGGTTGCCGTAATCGCGGTAGCCGCCGAGAAAGGCCGCGCGGTCGCCGCAGTAGCTCGTAACCTTCGCGCCCGCCAGGGCGAAAAAGCGCGTGTCGACGCGGCTTTCATTGACGGCGTTCAGGCAGTTTTCGTTAATCGTCTGCAGGATAAATTTTTCCTTGAAATAGGTACGGGTGATAAACTGCGTGTATTGAAGGTTGACCTGATCCTGCTCGTAAAAACTCTCGCAGGTAAATTCGACAAAGCCGAACACGGAGATTTTCCGCGCCGTTTTGCCGTTATTCGTAACTTTAAGCCGCCATACCTCGTGATCGCCGCCTTGCGGGCCGCCGTGCGGGCCGCCTTGCGGGACATAGTACGACGCTTCGGAGCGCACGTCTTTGTATTCCGCCTCCAGTACCGTGTAACCCGTGCCGTGGCGGCATACGGATTTGTACTGCTCGATGGGCTTGCCCACCGGCTGCCAGGAAGCCGACCAGTAATCGCCGGATTCGTCGTCGCGCAGGTAGATGTAGCGCCCGGGCCGGTCCCGTTCGTTAAAACGGTAACGTATCAGCCGCCCCGCCGCGCCGCTTTTTACAAAGCTGTAACCGCCCGCGTTATTTGAAATAATCGCGCCGTAAGCCGGCGAACCCAGATAGTTCGCCCACGGCGCGGGCGTATCGGGCCGCGTGATAATATATTCCCGCGCCTTCGCGTCAAAATGACCGTATTGCATAATGCCCTCCGCATTATTTGAGTCTTGCCTGCGGTTTTGGTTTTGTCCTTATGGGGGAAACTTCGAGTATCTTCGCTTCCAGTTCGGCAAGCTGGCTGGCAATGCGGGCGTCTATCTCGCCAAAGTCCGTTTCGATAATACAGCCGCCGGCGTCTACCGAAGAATCTTCCGCCACCTGTATTGACTTTACCCCTTCCAGCATCTGAATGAAATCTTTGGTATGCTCGGTGGTCAGCTTAAGATCGGCAAGGTTGACGTGAATAATGATATTGCCTCGGTCGCGCACTTTTTTCAGCGCCTGTTCCACGTTGGAGATGATTACTTCGCGCTGGTTGTCGGCGATAACCTTGACCACTTTGCGGGTCATCAGCAGAACCAGGTTGATAACTTCCTGCTCGGTCTCGGCGAGAATGTCTCCCCGCTTGTCCTGCGCCCGCTCCAAAACGGTTTGAGTCCGCTCGATCAGCCGCTCGACTTCAACCTTGCCGTCGGCGTAGCCTTCTTCCCGGCCCGCTTCCCTGCCCTGCTCCAGCGCCGCTTTCTTTTCGTCGTCAATGGTACTGCGGACCTGGGTCTCATGCTCCTCGGCTTTCTGCTTCGCGTCGGCGAGTATCGTTTCCGCCTCTTGCTGCGCGGACGTTTTGAGAGCGGCGGCTTCTTCGACGATACTCTGCTTTTCTTCCTCGGCGGACTGCCGCGCCGCCTGCACTATGGATTCGGCCTCGTCTTTGGCCGCCTGGATCATTTCTTCCTTTTCGATGTTCCACTGTTCCGTAAAGGCTTCCGCCTCGCGGCGCAGTTCCTCGGCGGTAGGGCCGGTATAGGCTTCCTCCTCCGGCTCGGCGGCTTCGTCCTCTTCCGCCTCATCATCGGACACGACGGCGGTAGTCGTCTCTATGACCGGAGTATTGAGCATTATTTTTTCAGGTACAACCACCAGTTCGGTCGGCCTGAATACCGCTTTCGCCATCGCCTACACCTATATACCCTATACCACCATCTCGTCTTCGCCGGAGCGGGCAACCACAATCTCGCCGGTGTCTTCCAGATGACGGATAATCGAAACAATCTTCTGCTGGGCTTCCTCAACGTCCTTGAGGCGCACCGGCCCCATATACTCCATATCTTCCTTAAGCATGGTCGCCGCGCGTTTGGACATATTCTTGAATATCTTGTCCTGTACTTCAGTATCCACACTCTTGAGGGCCTTGGCAAGCTCCTGGGAGTCCACTTCCCGCATAACCTTCTG
>JGI24698J34947_10000853_pt1 | contig 15341 bp, 11 predicted proteins | sample TergutMp193P3_FD_34947 | JGI IMG/M metagenome (IMG submission 34947) | reverse complement strand
GCCCCCCGACCCCAAAAACCCGCCCCTGGTTGTTGACATCAACCAGGACAACACCCTTGCGATAAACACAAGTGCCGTAGAGCTAAGGGACATCCCCGATCGGTTAGCGCCGCTAATCATGCTGCAACCCGCCGGCGTTGGCATGAGAAAGGTCTTTCTCAACGTTGACCGGGACGTGCCGTACAAGTGGGTGGTTCAGGTGATGGATCAGCTCAGGGTGACTTCAGACAAAGTAAGGAAAATGACGCTGGACGAAGGCGTGTTTGCCGACGATGGCGGCGAGACAAAAATGATAGTTAAACTAAAGAGACGCCCGGGGGAATAGCGTTGCTATAATTGCAAAGCAATAAAGCGCCCTTGAGGGCGCAAGTTGATATTCATACCAGGCCGCGTTCAATCCCGCTTGAACGCGGCCTGTTTTAGTCTGGCCCTTATTTTTTCAGCGCCTTTATTTATCACCCTTGTTTCGGGGCGCGTTAAAACCAGGGAGTCGCTGGGGGCGTCAATGGTCAATGTTGCGCCGGCCCCTAGTATCGCGCCGTCGCCTACGGCGACAGGGGCGACCAGTTGGCAGTCAGAACCTATAAACGCGTTTTTCCCGATAATTGTGCGGTGCTTGTTAAAACCATCGTAATTGCAGGTGATGCATCCGGCGCCTATATTAGTCCCTTCGCCCACCTCGCAGTCCCCAAGGTAAGAGAGGTGGTTTGCCTTGGCGCCTCTGTGTAAACGCGCCTTTTTGGTTTCCACAAAGTTCCCCAGACGGACGTTTGAATCAAGGTGTGAGCCTTCGCGGACGTTGGCGAAGGGGCCAACCTTTACTCCATCGCCAATGAAAGAGTCGTTTATCAGGCAGTAGGGTCTGATTTCAACATCAGCGCCCAGTGTTGAGTTACGCAGGATTGACCCCTGGCCGATTGTAGTTCCCTCGCCAATGCTGACTCTTCCCTCCAGCCGCACCTGCGGCTCTATCAATACGCCCCGCCCGGCCAGCTCAACCCTGGGGCCAATAATGGTTGAATCCGTATCCATGAAGGCCACGCCTGAAGCAAGCCAATGGTTGATAATGCGGCGTCTGGCGGCGCTTTGGATTTTTGCCAGGCCTGCCCTTGTATCGGCCTCACACAGGTCTTCAGGGTTGCACTTCATAATTATCTGGGTGACGACATCTATTTTTGAAATACGTGAGCGCAATTCGGGCAAGGTTGGTTTTGCCTCTGTCCCCCCTGTTTTATCCCCTGACGGCTGAACCAGGTTTGCGGCGGCTGATTGAAGCGTTGACCACGGCAGCGACATGGGGCTGGGGGGATATGGCCCGTCGTATAAGCGGCCATAGTCGGGTAATAATGCGCATATACCCGTGATTGACGCCAGAGATTGAAGCGCGGCGGGGCTAATCAGCGGCTGTGTTGACCACAACAGCAAAACCCGCGCCCCAGGCTCAGGCTCGGCGTTTTTTGAAAGTTCAAGCAATAAATCAATGGTATCTGTATTTTGACGGCACTCTGTATGGCCCTTGATTTCGCCCGCAGATTTCAGAGAGGCTACCAGTCCGGCAATTTTTTCGTGATCGTCCCCGGTGATGACGAAGACGCTTTTAACTTCATCAGGCAGCGCCCTCAGTACCCAGAGCAGTATTGGGTCGCCAAGAATATTTTCCAGACAAGCGTGAGCCGTGCCGTGGGGGGGGCAGGGGTCATTGGCTATGATGATTGCTGTTGTTGACATGGCTCACCTCAAAAGTGAAAACGCGAGTTCAGACGCTGCCAGCGTGTTGTTTGGATTGGCTATCCACTTGCCCGCTATATCAAAGGCGGTTCCATGGTCGGGGGATGTGCGGATAAAGGGCAGACCTAGTGTAAGATTCACGGCGCTTTCAGGCTCAAGCAGTTTTATCGGTATTAGTCCCTGGTCATGGTAGATGGCGACCACCACGTCAAAGTCGCCCCGGAGCGCTCTCCAGAAAACGGTATCGGCAGGGCAGGGGCCGTAAAATGTTGGCGACGCGCCATTTGTCCCGCAAGATTTCGCTTTGCCTGATTCATTAAAAAAATTTCGGGCCGTTTTGAGAGATACTTCCAGCAGCGATTCTTCATCGCCAAAAGCGCCGCACTCGCCGGCGTGGGGGTTGAGGGCGCAGAGGGCTATTTTGAGATGGCTCTTATTAAACAGGGCCATAAACTGCTGGGCTGTGAATATCAGTGTATCAGCTACGGCTCTGGCCTCAAGTTCTTCGATGACCGCCCGCAAACTTTTGTGTACTGTGTGCAGCACGACATTCAGCCTTGGGCTTATAAAGGCCATTTGCGCCCTTGGGACGCCTGTTATTGTTTGCAACAGCTCCGTGTGGCCCTGGATGTCATAACCGGCCTGATGGGCGGCGGCCTTTGAAAGGGGCAGCGTCAGCATGGCGTCGGCCTTGCCGGACATTATGTCCAATGCGGCGCTGCGGACGGCTTCAACTGCGCACCTGCCAGAGAGGGCGCTTGGCGCCCCAATCTGTAAGCTATTGGGCGATAGACAAGGCAGTGGGTCAACCCAGTCTATTTTCAACGAGCCAAAATATAACTTGTTGTCGTGAAATTCATACCCGAAATCACCAGCGGGAAGTATGGAAAGCCCTGCGGCGCTGCCATAAATCGTGATTCGCCACTTTTTTGCGATGACGGGCAATGTTTTAAGCAGCAGTTCGGGGCCTATTCCGCAGGGGTCGCCGAGGCTGACGGCTAAACGTGGCGCGTGACTCATAATTATTATTATAAATCAACAGGCATGAAAATGAGATAAGCCCTGTTTTTCAGCCTTTTTTTAATTCTTTTTTTCAAGCCTGCTGATTATAGTCATTTTCATACGGTGAAATGTCCTGTTCAGAAGGTTCGGCAGCGTTATCTTCTTTTTTTTCACTGCGCGCCCTGCGTATTCGCGGCTCTTCCTCCTGCTTGTACATATATTTGATGTTGTGCTTTGGAAGCAATATGTTTGGCTCTTTTACCCTGTTTACCTTTAAGCAGTGCTTGTCGTACCACTCTATGACGCCCCTGATTTTTTCACCGTCCTGGAGAACCACCACCATGGGAGTTTTGGCTTGCATTTGCTTTATGTAGTAAAAACCTTCCGCGTTTGTCTGCTCCGGCGGAGCGATTTTGCGGCGCGGGCCTGAAGAGCCTTGAGGAATGGTGGTCGGGTTTGGGTTGGCGCCGTTTCCAGAGCCAACGGCGCCATCGTTATTTGGACCTGCCGGTTTAGCGTCCTTTGCGCGGAGACGGGGGTTCCTTCCCATCCTCTCTTTGATTTCGCCCATGTTGGGGCGGATCAGCTTTCTGTTCATCAGTCTTTCCCGCAAGTCGCCACACAAGGTCAAAGAGCGCAAAAAAAGAGCACAATTCAACCTGAATGGATCGTCATACGAGCATAACTCAAGGAGCGGGGTTGGTCAAGGGTTTCTGTTAGACATAATTGAATCACCATAATAACGCTGATGTTTAGGGGAAGCGCTATAAACCAAAATGACGCTCCCCCAATCCTGATTCAGCAAGACGCTCCTGGCTATTGGAATTGGAATCAGTGGGTATAACCAGTTTTATGGTAGTCCCCACGCCAATATCGCTATGCACGCCAACTTCCCAGTCCATGCGCTGGGTCAACTGGAATACAAGGCTCATGCCTATGCCCGTGCCTTCGCTAAAGCCGCTGCGAAATGGCGCAAATATGCCGTTGAGCCGCGTTTTATCCATGCCAATGCCGTTATCGGCAATCGTTAGTTCCAGTTTATCGCCTTGTATTTTATGCTCAAGCTTGATGATTGGCCGGGGCGCGCCTTTAACAGCCTTGCGCGAATTACTCAGCAGGTTGGTAAGCACCTGATGGCACGCCAGGGCATCGCCGTGAATCCATATGCCTGGCGGCGTTTCGATTTCCAGGGAAAGATTTGCGGAACGCGCGTCCGTATCCCAGGCCGCTTGAACTTCTTCCAGCAGGCTTGGAAGCCAGAGGGGTTCAAGCTTAAGGCTTCTCGGTTTCGCAAGTTCAAGAAAATCCGATACGACCGCTCCAACCCGTTCAGATTCTCTGATAAGAATGGTCATCACCTTATCGGCGATAGTTTTGTCGCAATTTTGCTTGCGTAGTATCTGAACGCAACCCTGTATGGAGGCAAGGGGGGTTCTCATTTCATGGGCCAGCTCGCTGGAGAGTTCCCCAATGGCCGCAAGGCGCTCGTTAAGGCGCATTTTAGCTTCCATTGCCTTTATGTCCGTGAGGTCTTCAAAGAGCAGCAGAAAGCCCGTCTGCTTACCTTCGGCGTCCATCAGGGGCGAGGCGGCGACGCCTATGATTTTTTCCGCGCCGCAGGGGGTGGTGAGCGTCCTCTCAAAGCGGCTGACGCCAGGAGTCGTCTCCTGCATGGTCAATTCGACGGCGCCCAGCATTTTTAACGGCTGACCCAATGACAGCCTGGATTGCAATATGCGCTCCGCAGATTGGTTCGCGCTTGTCAGCGCTCCTTTTAAATCCGTGGTGACAAGGCCGGAGCGCATAGAGCCAACGACGTTGCGGTAGAGCGCGCTGAGTTCATCAACGGCGGCGGCCTGCTTGCTGAGGTTAGACCCGAGAGTTTCCAATCGTCTGCGTATTGCCACCACCACCAGCGTAGCGGTCGTTATCTGGAGCGCCGTAAAGGTTATGAGCCAAAATTGCGCTGACGATGGTATAGCTCCTTCAACGCCCGAAAAGCCAAATGGGGGCAAAGCCCCGCTTGAAAACAGCATTACGCAAAGAGCGTACATGGCAACAGAAATGGCGCCTACGCCCATTATTGTTGTTATGCCCACGTAAAAGGCGGAAGCCAGCACGGGAAACAAATAGAGGGCCGTCAGGCCTGCTTGACCGATGCCGTGGAATGACGCCAAAAGGGTTACAAAAAAACAGAGCAGAAACAAATTGAGCAAAATCCACGGGCGGCGGGGAACGGCGAAGGGCGAGCCATAATTCAGCGTTGAGCGGGCGGCTTCAAGGGATGATTCAATAAAAAGCGCCGCCAAAATTGCCACATAAATCCATTCTCCAATGGAGTTTGCGGGCAAATCCAATTCCAGCGCTATATGTAATACCAATAGTGAAAAGGACGCCGCAAACCTGATTGCAAGCGGCAAGAAAGGCCCGCCTGCATTAGTACGATGCGCGAGTGATCCTGTAAAACGATCCATACAACAATTTTACTCCGTTGCCTGTCAGGCGCGGCCTGACAAAAAACACGCTTGACAATACCGCCTCATGCGCTAAAATGAATATCCGCATCAAATCTGCGGGTGTAACTCAGTGGTAGAGTGCAACCTTGCCAAGGTTGAAGTCGAGGGTTCAAATCCCTTCACCCGCTCCAGTCTTCAGTAGTCGGCAGTACAGCTCGCCGTGAGCCGAAAGCCGCTCGCAGAGGCAGCAATATTGAAAGCTAATGAATGTTAATGAAGGTTAGGCGCCGTCGCCAAGTGGTAAGGCCGCAGACTGCAAATCTGCCATTCATCGGTTCGATTCCGATCGGCGCCTCCAATAGTTATGGCATATGGCAAACGATGGCGCCAGGATGCTATCAGCAAACGATGGCGCTAGGATGCTATCAGCCGCCGTCTGTGTGACGTGATGGCGCCGCAGGTGTGATGCCAGGTTGCAATCAGCCGGGTTAAAGCTCCACAAAGCAAGGGACTATAGTGTAAAATGCTTGTTTTATGCAAGGATTGCACATGGGGCAACGGCTGCTTGTTTTAGATGCAGACGAAGCGTTTATTAACGAACACAGGGTGGCGCTCGAATTCAATTTTGATGTGGATTTCATTGACCGCCCCGATGACGTCGTCAAGCTGCTTGAGGGCGGCGCTTACGCCGTGATTCTGATTGGCGTGGAATTAGCAAGTAAAAGTGGTTACGCCGTGTGCGCAGACATCCGCAGAAAGTCGTCGCTCAGGGGTTTCAAGGTGGTATTGATAAGTTCTAAGGCCACCAAAGCCGAATTTAACAGGCACAAAAATTTAAGGGTTCGCGCCGATTTGTATTTGCGCAAGCCCATTGCCAGCAGCAAGCTGATTTCGGCCCTGGAGAGCTTTGTTGCCCCGAAGGCATTTGCAAAGGACAATACCATTGACGTTCTCATGGAAGTTGACATCGGCGAGGAATGGCTTAAAAGCCTGGATAGCGCTGAATCAGCGGAAGACAGTTTGCCGCTGTCTGTCGCCCCGGCGGAAAATCAGCAAGCGGCCCTGACCGCCAGGGTAAGCGAATTAGAAAGCATGGTTGGTGAATTAGAGGCTGGGCTACAGGTCAAAACGGCGGAGTTGCTGAATGTTCAGCGGGAAAACCAGGAGTTGCAACGTCAAAATGCCGAAGTTGCCGTCGGACTCAGTGAGTTAGAGGCCGGGCTGCAAACAAAAATGGCTGAATCGCAGGATGTTCAGCGGGAAAACCAGGAGTTGCGGCGTCAAAATGCCGAAGCGGCCGCCAACCAAAGAGAGTTAGAAGCCGAGCTGCGGGTCAGAATGCTGGAACTGGTGAATGTCCAGAGTGAAAACCAGGAATTGCAACGCCTGAATGCCATAATTGCCGCCAATCTTGAAGAACTTGAGGCGCCTCAGAAAAATTTGGAAACATTAAAGCGCCGTATGAGGGAGGCCGAAAGCCAGATAAAATATTTAGAGTCGCCTCATGATTTGGAAAAATACGCTGACAAGGTTTTGCGCGATCGGATGAAAGAATCAGTTTTAGAAAAAAAAGCGCTGCTGGGGCGGCTGGAGGAGCTGACGCAGGAGATGGCTTTAAAAAACCAGGAGGCCATTGCGCTTATCAGGGCCAGGGAAGATTATCAGCAGCGCTTGCTGGATGTCGAGGAGCAAAAGCGCCGCCTCGAGCAGGAATTTGAAGATAGGGTTGAGTGCGAGCGCAAGCTGATGTTTTCCCGTATGGAAGACATTGCCTTTTCAGAGACCCAGGCCCGCAAGCGCGTTAGGGAGCTGGAAGAATTGAGCGCCCTCAAGTCAGGTGAGCTGGAATCCGGCCGCGCCGTCTGGGAAGAAGAAAAACAAAGAATGATAGAGGATTTTGAGACGCAAAGGCAAAACATGATTTCATCTTTAGCGCAGGCTGCAAACGAGGACGGTTCATAATGGCTATCCGCCTTGTTTTGATCGTTTTACTGCTCATCCTCGGGGCGTTTTTAGTGCTGGCCGAATTTGCCATAGTGCGCATCAGGCCAACCCAGCTCGAGGCGTTGCTTGAAAAAGACCTGAGAGCGCGTCACGCTCTGGAAATTCAGCGCCATCTGCACACTCACCTTTCTTCGGTGCTGGTTGGAATCACGCTCTGCGCCGTCAGCTTTGGCGCCCTGGGCGAAGACATACTGGCCAAACAACTGAGCGCCTGGCTCATCTTTCTCCCGGGCGCGGGGTTTATTTCCTGGCCGGCTATTTCCGGCGGGCTTGGTTCATTCATCGCGCTGTTGCTAATGACCACCATTCACGTAGTACTCACAGAACTGACGCCGAGGAGCTTTGCCATACGCAATTCAACGGTTTGGGCCTTGAGGACGGCCAAGCCGCTCCTGCTATGGTCCCGCCTCATCCGCCCCCTCTCTGTCACCTTTTCAGCGCTCAGCCATATGGTAGAGCGCTTATTCGGATTGCCAAAAGGTGATAACTTTCACGAAGACCCGCTGCCCTCCGAGGATGAAATCAAGCAATTACTCACCCATAGTCAGGAAAAGGGGGAACTCGAACTCAACAAGGCTGAACTCATCGAAAACGTCTTCACTTTTTCAAAACGCACCATCATGGAGATAGCAATACCAAGGGGCAATGTTGTCACCATGGATATTTGCAAGAGTTTTAAGGAAAACCTGGCCATAGCCCGCTCGGTCAAACATTCGCGCATTCCCTTGGTTGACGGCGATCTGGATCACGTGGTCGGCGTTATTCACATTAAAGACCTTTTATGGCGCCTCAGGGACGAGGACGCGCCAGACCTCAAGCTATTAGCTCGTCCCGCGTTTTTTGTGCCTGAGATGCGCCTGATACAAGACCTCATGCTGGATTTTCAAAGAAAAAAGCAGCACCTGGCCCTCGTCGTAAATGAGCACGGCGGAGTGGATGGGATAGTGACGCTGGAAGACGTCATTGAGGAATTGGTCGGCGAAATTCAGGATGAGTTTGATCAGGAAGCGGCCCAGCTCACGAGGGCGCAGGCCGGAGCGTGGCTGGCCCTGGGGGGCGTAACATTGGAGCAACTGGAAGACCAGCTTGGAATTAAGCTGGAAGACGATACGGACGCGGTGACGCTGGGCGGGTACTTTCAGGAGCGGCTGGGCCGGGTGCTTCGCGCCAATGATGAAATAGCAATACAGGGCTGGCAAATCAGGGTATTGGAGATGAGCGGCATGGCCCCAGGCAAGTTTTTGTTTAAACCCCTTGAAGCAGAAATCCAAGAGTGATGAATTATCTTGACGCCTTTATTTTTGCCGCCGGTCTTGGCACGCGCATGGGGCCGCTCTCAAAGGCGCTGCCCAAACCGGCCTGGACATTTAAGGGCAGGCCCCTGTTGCAGTGGGCGGCGGATTCACTGAGGCGCGCCGGGCGCGCAAAAATAGCCTGCAACGCCCACCGCCATATAGGCGCAATAGAGGCCATAGCCGGAGATATCGAAGTAATCGTTGAAAAAGACTTGCTTGGAACGGGCGAGCCTCTTAGGCGTTTAGCCGACCGCATAGACGCCGGAGGACTGCTGGTTTGGAACGCCGACGTAATAGCCGACGTACCCTGGGAATATCTGCGCCATGAATACAAAGCGAGCGGGGAGGGCGTCTGTTGGCTGTTGGTTCCCCATCCTGGCGGCCCGTGGACTGAATTGTATATGGATTCAACCGGAAGAGTGCTGCCTCGCGGGACTACAGGCCCAAAGGGGCCGTACCTCTTCACGGGCGCGGCCTGCTGGAGCGCCCGGGCCGCTAAGGACATCCCGGAAAACTGCTTTGACGTTCGAGATTTTTTGGCAGGGTATCCCGGTCATCGCGGCGTAGTAGTTGCGCCCTTTTCCTGGCTTGAAGTAGGCACGCCTGATCAGCTGATCAGCGCTGCCGGAGAGATGGCGCCTGATCACGAGGGTCGCGCGCCTGGGTGCTATATACATCCGTCCGCCACCATAGCCGGATATCAAAAAATCAAGCGTTGCGTCTTAGGCCCTGGGGCGGCTCTCCCGCCGGACATAGAAGACAGGGACGCTCTCTGGTTTTTTGACGGTCAAAACCAGCTTCGTCTTGCTCTGGAGCCTGTCTGAATGGACGAGCGGTTAAATCAGATAGCGGCGGCCTGGGGTTTGGGAAGTATAAGCCCAATGCCCGGCGATGTTGGCGCAAGGCGCTATTTCCGCGTAAACACCCCTTCGGGGGGTACGGCGATACTTGTTTTATACCCCAACGGCGTTTCCGGCGCCGATGACCCTTTTCAGGATTTTATTTCGCTATACTCATACATAAACCTGATACTGCGCGTGCCTGAAATTTACAAACAGGATGATTCTTTCAGGGCCATGCTCTTAGAAGACGTCGGCGATAACTCCCTCGAAAGCCATCTGGCCCGGTTCCCAAACGAAGAGCCTTACTGGGCCGGCATGGTAGCCATGGAGCTATTGGACTGGATTGGGCCGTTGACGGAAGCCGCCCCCGCTGATTCAATTTTTACGCGCCGCTCCTTTGACGGGGCCAAGTTTGACTTTGAGTGGTCATTTTGCAGGGAGCATTTTTTTAACGGGCTTTTAAAAAAGAACCCGCCCCTTTGGCTGGATCGCATGATGGCTCAGATACACGAATATCTGATACCAAGGGCAAGATATCTGGCCCACAGGGATTTTCACGCGCGCAACCTCATGGTTTATGGGCAAAGGCCCGTGACCATTGACTTTCAGGACGCCAGGCTCGGCCCGGCAACGTATGACCTGGCTTCAATCATATTTGACGGCTACAGGGATTGGAGCGATGAGGCCAAACAGACTATTGCGGCCAGGGTTCAGTCACATTTAGGCTATAGCGACGCTGACTTTTGGAGAGAATTAAACGCTGTTGCCTTGCAGCGCAATTTTAAGGCCCTTGGAACATTTGCCTACCAGTTGATTCGCCAGAACAAAACCAGGTACGCGCCCTCAATACCGCGCGCGCTCCGCCACATACTCGGTCATTTTGAGCGGATGTCCCACGGCGAAGGCGTGATACAGGCTAATCACTGGCTGCGGGTGGTAAATATTTTCAATTCCAGATAAAACGCGCCATTTTATAGCGTTTCCGGTTCAAAACCGCGTTTCGCTCCAGGGATATCAGCAATGCCGTACTCGCGGTTTTGAACTGGAAAGTAGCGCTGCATGCTGACTTTGCCTTTTTCTGCCAGACATAATTGAATCATGTAACAACGCTAATATTTAGGGGAAGCGCTATATTTGATTCCCGCAACTCATAACGATGGAGGGAGGATATCCAGGCATCACCTCAGCACCACCACGGTGGCCCCTGCGCCTCCCTGGGCCTGGGGCGCGTCTTCGATGCGGCTTATATTCGGGTGGCCTTTGAGAGCTTCCCTCACAGCGGCTTTCAGGCGTCCTGTGCCGTGGCCGTGGACTACCCTGATAAACCTATAGCCGCTGGCTATGGCGGATTCCACGAAGCGGTGCAATTCAAAGTCAACGTCGTCTGAAGCGCGGCCAATTAAATTCAATTCACTGTCTAATTCCTGGTATTCGGCCCTTACCCTTACGCGCCCGCCGGGCTTAGCCGCCGTTGGCAAAAGGCTTGCGTTTGGTTCTAATTCGCCCGCCGGGACTTCCAGTTTGCGGCCCGTAGCTGTTTCAAGCGTTGCCTTATTGCCTTTGATGGACGTTATTTTTCCATCAACGCCAAGATTTTTGTGCCTTGCCCGCATGCCCGCAACGAGGCTCTTTGACTCTATTGGCTCAGGCTTTGGCAGTATTGGCGCTAACTCCTGATCTATTACGGATTCAATGGTTTTAACCCGCTCCCTGGCATTGGTTCCAAGCCTGTCGGCGTTGAGTTGATTGACCTGATTGGCTTGAGCGGCCTGCGCCGCCCGGCTCGCCTTTTGCTGCGCTTTTATGTCCTTGACCAGGCGCTTGGATTCGTGGTCGGCAAATTCCAGCACCCGCGCCAGTTTGGCCTGAAATTCATCCTTAAACTTTTCCTGCTGGCGCTTTAACTGGGCTTCTCTGTCGGCTATTATCCGCTTGTCCTTTTCAAGAGCCGCCCGCTCTGCTGCAAGGGCGTCAAATTCTTCCAGCAAGCGCCCGCGCTCGGCCTCCAGTTGGCGGAGGAACTCCCTCCAGTCCTGTTCGCGCCGTCCCAGGGCCTTTCGGGCCTGAGCCAGCACCGATTTGGGCATCCCCAGTTTTTCGGCTATGGTGATGGCGCGGCTCTGGCCAGGCTGACCGAGTAACAAACGATAGGTTGGCGCCAGTTGTTCTTCGTCAAACTGCACGGAAGCGTTTTGAAAGCGCGGCTGGCGCAATGCCCATTGGCTGATTTCCCCCAGGTGCGTAGAGCATAACACCCAGGAACCGCGCCGGGAGAGCGCCTGTAGCACGGCAATTCCCAGCGCTGCGCCCTCCTTTGGGTCTGTGCCCGTTCCCAGCTCGTCCAGCAACACAAAGCCATCCGGGCGCGCCTGCCCCAATATGCGGCGCAGGTGCATTATGTGGCTGCTGAATGTGCTGAGGCTTCCTATCAATGTCTGATGGTCGCCAATATCGGCGTGGAGGGATGAAAGGCGGGGAAATTCAGTCCCCGGCCTGGCTGGCACCGCGCATCCGCAGTGGGCCATGGCGGTTAATAGCCCCACGGTTTTTAGCACGACGGTTTTGCCGCCCGTGTTTGAGCCTGAAATTATCAGACCCGGCCTTTTGCGGTCCATCATCAGGTTCAGCGGCACTACATCGTGGCCTATAGGCTCCAGTTCCAGGGCTTCCCTTACCCTTGGCATCAATAGGGGATGGCAGGCGTCCAACAGACTTAAATTGCCCGTATCAAGCGCAGGCAGTATTCCGTCAGTGATCCTTGACCATTGAAGCAGCGCGATGATTTCATCCGCGTCGGCCAAAAAATCAGCCCAGCGGATAAAGTCCTCAAGCCTGGAACGCAGTGAATCCAACAGGCCCCTTAGATACGCGTTTACGGCCTCGCTGTATTCGCTGTCGGCTTCCATGTACTCGTTATTTAACTGCACGGCTTCAAAAGGCTCCAGAAAAACCGTCGCGCCGCTGCCAGACCTGTCCAGGACAAGCCCGGGCGCCAGCCCCTTCCTGTCCAGACGCACAGGCAGACAGAAGCGCCCGCTGCGCTCGACGATGGTTTCTTCCATGAAGGCCTCCGGGATATCCTTCATGATTTTTTGAAGCCTGTTCTGGACTTGATGATAGGCCCGCAGCCTGGCTCTATATAGTTCAGCCAGGGCAGGGATTTTGAGAGCGTCTAGCTGCCCTTCGTCGTTAAAGCTGCGCGCCAGTGTATCGGCTATGGAAGACGGATCAGCCAGGATGGACGCTGTGATTTGCAAGCAGTCAATCTCCAGGCTGGCATTTCGCGGAACAGGCGTATCTTCCGGCCAGGACAGGCCGGATATTTTATCCAGCAGACGCGCCAATGATGGCAATGCCTCCCGCAGTTGTCTCCAGTGTTCGGGCAATAGCCAGCCCGCCGGAGAGCGCAATTCATCCATGGCCTCGTCAAAGGGCTGCACTGGTATGGACGAAGGCGCCAGCCGCCAGACGGCTTCAAGCTCAATTTGCCTCAAGCGCCGGATACCTGCACGGTTGTCCCAGGGGTGCATCTTCCCCAAACATAGCCTAGCCTGGCGGGTTTTGGCAAATTTAGATATGAGATTAACCAGAGCAGGAAACTCAACGGCGTCCAGTTCTCTTTGCTTCCAGGTCATAGGGGGGATTATACCGTTATGCGCCTAACGGATTTCTAAAACCCGGCGGTTGGAGTTTTATAATTGATGCTGAGCGGCCTTTGTCGCGCTGGCTGTGGGTTTCGGCGCGGTGCCTGACTAGCGCATCGTCAAAAGTCACAACATCGGTTTGGCTCATTGCTCAATGAACTCGCTTTCGTTGCCGGTGTTAAACAAGGAATCAGACTTTTGCCCGCGTCCTTAGGCTGTCGTTATTCGCTCTATCCCTCGTCCCTGTGTCTAATGTACACCCTGCCTATGTGACATAATCTGTTTGCTGAAAACCATAAGCTACTCTCAGAGCAACATTCTAAGTCAAAATTGCGGAGCGATTTTGACTTAGAAACTTACTCAACCCATATTTCTGCGTTCCTGCACCAACCGTTTGAGTGACTTTTTGCGCGCTGCCAGCATTTTGCGCTTTCTCTTTGCGGAGGGCTTTTCGTAGTGCTGGCGTTTTTTTAGTTCGCTCAAGATACCCGACTTTTCGCACTTGCGCTTAAAGCGGCGCAGAGCGTTTTCAAAAGTCTCGTCTTCTTTGATCTTAACCAGTGGCATGTGATGTTATCCCTCCTTCCGCCGTGGAATCGCCCGTCTAAAGACATGAATCCCAAGAAAGGCCAAGTATTAGGTTATCATGTTGGTAAAAAAAGTCCATTATTTTGATTTGGAAACAAAAATGAGAACTTAGAGCCTGAAAGCGCAAAACGCTATAGACTAAATAAGTAATGAAACATCCGCTGTTATTGATTTTGGACGCAGGGGAATTCCAGACTAAGGAGCTTGAGCGCGCCTTGCAGCTGAAGGGGTGGCGCCTTAGATGGATGGACTCCTCTGAAGGCGTCTCCGCCTGCGAAGGGGGGTTGACGCCATCCGCGCTGATTGTTAATTCCGGGCGCGGCGACGCGTCAATCAGGTCTATCCGCGCTTTCAGAGACAAAGACCCCTTTATTCCGCTCGTCATTGTCGGCGAAAACGCCATGGGCTTTCCCATGGGCGCGGACGCCTTTATTCCCCACGGCGCTATGCCGGACGCTTGGCTGGCGGCTCTTGATCCATTTTGGCCTGCTGACGCGCCCCAGGAAACACGGCAAACAGAAACAAGCGAGACCTTTGGCAGATACAAGCTAATAAGAAAAATAGCCTCTGGCGGCATGGCGGATATTTTTCTGGCGGAGCAAGTGGAACCCAAGGGGTTCAACCGTACGCTGGCGATAAAGAGGCTGCTCCCTCGCCGCCGATTAGACCCGGTATTTATAAAAATGCTGTTTGATGAGGCCAGCCTGGCGGCTAAACTGGATCACCAAAACATTGTCCGCGTCTTTGACGTTGGCATTGAATCGGGCGTCCACTATATAGCCATGGAGTACGTGGACGGCGCCAATCTTCAAAGCCTGATTGGCAAGGCGAAAGAACTTGGCATCGCCTTTCCAGAGCCGATAGCCGCTTTTTTAATCATTCAGGCCGCCGAAGCGCTGGATTACGCCCACCGGAGGCGGGACGGCGAAGGCCGGGCGCTGAATCTGGTTCACAGTGATATCAGCCCTCAAAACATTTTGGTGAATAGAGAAGGCGTGGTAAAACTCATTGACTTTGGCATAGCGAAGGCGGCTGCTTCAACGCCGGAACAGGAAAAAACCGGCGATGGCGCCTCGCTGCACGGAAAGCTGCTGTACATGAGTCCTGAGCAATCATTAGGGGGGGCGATAGACCATCGCTCCGACATATTTTCCCTCGGCCTCGTTCTGTTTGAGATGCTCACCGCTGAACACTGTTTTCAGGCGGACGATGAATATGGATTATTGGAGAAGGTAAGGACAGGGATTGTTCGTAACGCCAGGCAAGTAAATCCAGGCGTCTCAAGGCCAATGGCGCGCATTTTAAACAACGCGCTGCGAAAAAATGCGTCCAGCAGGTATAGCTCGGCCCGCCGAATGGCGCTGGATTTAAGAGCCTACCTGGAGCATTTGCATTTGGAATCCCTCGAAAATGATGTTCTGTCCTTTGTCAAGATGCTGCGCGACGCCCAGCCCCAAACCAGGGCATTTGTGACGTCGCGCTTTGCGCCAATCAGGAGCGATACGGCGCTGCCCTCTGAAAAGACGCTTGAGCTTTCAGCAATAAGTCAGGGCAAAAAAAAAGCAACAAAACGCCCCGCGTGGATTTTGCCGACGGTGAGCCTGCTGCTGGTTTTCCTCGCCTATCTGTTTTGGGCGTCTATGCGCTTTTAATCAGGGGTCAGAAACTCCACACTCCACACTTAGACCAATTCAACTTTGAAAAAGTTGAATCGCGCAGAGCGCGCAGTCTGCGCCTTTCGTTCCGCGAGCCGCCAAAGGCGGGGAGCTTCACTAAAAGCGC
>JGI24698J34947_10000852_pt1 | contig 15353 bp, 13 predicted proteins | sample TergutMp193P3_FD_34947 | JGI IMG/M metagenome (IMG submission 34947) | reverse complement strand
TTGATGAAGACCCTTATCGGGCTTCTGGACAACAACGGGTGGCTGGATTCGGGCACGGTTATTTACGAGGACGGGAGGGACATCGCCCAATTCAAGACCGACAAGGATTGGCAGGGGTTTCGCGGCAAAGAAGTGGCGATGGTCATGCAGGACCCCATGACCAGCCTTAACCCGCTGAAGACGGTGAGCTGGCAGATATGCGAGGCGCTTGAGTACAACCAGAATATGCGGGGGGCGGAGGCGCGCGAAAGAGCCGTCGAGCTGCTGCGCGATGTCGGCATACAGGACCCGGAGCGCAGGAGCAGGCAGTACCCCCACGAGTTTTCGGGCGGTATGAGACAGCGCGTGGTTATCGCCATAGCGATGGCGTGTAAGCCGAACCTGTTGATCTGCGACGAACCGACCACGGCGCTTGACGTTACCATTCAGGCGCAGATACTCACACTGCTGAAAAGCCTCCGCGAAAAATACAACCTCACGATGGTGTACATAACGCACGACTTCGGCGTTGTGGCGAATGTGGCAGACCGCATCGCCGTCATGTACTCTGGTGATATTATCGAAGTCGGCACCAGCGAGGAAATTTTCTTCCAGCCCAAGCATCCGTATACCTGGGCGCTCTTGTCGTCGCTGCCACAGTTAGGCGAAAAAAAGCAGGATCTGTACTCGATAAAGGGCACTCCCCCCAATCTGTTCCAGACGATACGGGGCGACGCATTCGCGGCGAGGAACCCGCTACCCCTGGCGATAGACTTCCTTTACCGGCCGCCGTACTTCCAGGTCTCGCCTACCCACAAGGCCAAAACGTGGCTACTTGACCCGCGTGCGCCCGAACTGGAGCCGCCGGAGCAGGTCGCGCATATACAAAACATTTGAGGAGATACGGCAATGGCGGAGATTGGTACAAGTGAAGTCGCCACCAAAGGTGATGATGTCATCCTCAGCGTAAACAACCTGTGGGTTTCGTTCGGGACCGGGCGGAAGAAATTCGACGCCGTGAAGGGCGTGTCGTTCGACATCCACCAAAAGGAAACGTTCGGCCTCGTGGGCGAGTCAGGCTCGGGCAAGACGACCATAGGCCGCGCCATCATCCGCGTCAACACGACTGCGGCGGGCGAAGTCATCTTCAAGAACCGCCGCATCAACGGGAGGATTTCCAGGGCGCTGGACAAGGATGTCATACACGGAATACAGATGATCTTCCAGGACCCGATGGCGTCGCTTAACGAACGCGCCAAGGTGAATTATATCGTAGGAGAGGGCCTGCAAAACGTGGAAAAATCCCTATCGAGGAAACAGCGCGAGGAGCGCGTGGAACAGGCCCTGCGCGATGTGGGTCTGCTCCCGGAATTTTCAAGCCGCTTCCCGCACGAATTCTCAGGCGGTCAGCGCCAGCGCATAGGACTGGCGAGGGCGCTCATCATGAACCCGTCGGTCATCATCGCCGATGAGCCCATCTCCGCCCTGGATGTGTCCATACGCGCCCAGGTTCTGAACCTCCTCGCCAAGCTCCAGAGGACGCGAAACCTGACGCTGCTCTTCATATCACACGATCTTTCCGTTATGCGCTTTATCTGCGACCGCATAGCCGTTATACACAAGGGCATCATCGTGGAAATGGCGGAGACTGAAACCCTTTTCAAACACGCGCTCCATCCCTACACCAAATCCCTCCTGTCCGCCGTTCCCCTGCCGAACCCCGTCAAGGAAAAGAAAAAGGTCCTTTTGAGCTATGACCCTTCGTGCCACGACTACTCGACGGATCTCCCGAAGTGGACGGAGATCGAAGGCGGGCATTTTGTCTACGGCAACGAAAAGGAACTGGAAGGGTACAGGGCCGCCCTGAAATAATTTCGTCCCGCGTCACCGCCAGGGAAGGGTTCCCGGAACATTCAGCATGCTTGTTATGCCGTCCAGTGCGGGTATGGGAAGCCCCGCGTTAAGCGAAAGATTGCTCTGCGCCGTTCCCATACTCAGCACGGAACCGACGGCCCTGAGAACGTCCGCGTAGGCGACGCTCACGACAATATTCGCGACCTCGGTGACACCGGGCTTTATATCCCCCGGATTGGAAAACTTGCTTTTCACCAGCGATACCCCGTTAACGCCGTAGTCCCAATTTATTTCCGGGAACGGAATCGCGAACTTGTTGGGGTTCTCAACTACAATACCGCACGCCAGACTCATTCCGGTAAGGCTCACGCTTGAAACGCCCATCTGACCGAGGCTCAACTTGGGGAGCTGTGGCAGCGGAAGGAGCCCGGAAAAATCCAGGTTGAACGCGTTGTTCTCCAGCAGTGGAATGGGAAACGTGAGTCCCAACGCGATTTTATACGGCAGTTCCGAAGAGCCCGACGCGAAGGTTGCGAGTAACGAACTGAAGGTCTTGAAAAGCCCGTCGTAGCTTATGTTTATGGGAATATCCATGCTGAACTTTTCCCTGCTTCCTATGGACTTGTTTTCTTCCAGAATGCCCTTGACAAACGGAGCCTCATCCACAAAAAGCTCCCAATCGACTTTCGGCATGGGGATGGAAAAACTGTTGAGGTTTTCCACGCCTACATTGGCGAGGAGATTTACGCCGCTGAGATCGATCCCCGCAATTTCCACCGAATTCAGGGAGACGCCCGGTTCCCTGAAAATCGACGACAGGGCCGAAAAAGACTGACAGCCGCAAAGGACGAAAACCACCAAAAATGAAACAAGAAATTTTTTACTCATGATTTATTTTCTCCTTATTAGTTCAAATCCGCAATAGGGAACGAGGGCTTCCGGGAGCTTTACCGAACCGTCTTTCTGCTGGAAATTTTCCAGTATGGCGACAAGGCCGCGGGAGACCGCGATGGCGGTGCCGTTTAGCATGTGAACGAATTTATTTTTCCCGTCCTGGTCCTTGTACCTGATGTTCAGTCGGCGGGACTGGTAGTCGGTACAGTTTGAGGTGGAGGTGACTTCCCCCCAATCGCCTCGGCCGGGCATCCAGGCTTCGAGGTCCCACTTGCGGTACGCCGGCGCGCCGAGGTCCCCGGTGCAGGTCTCCACCACCCTAAAGGGTATTTCAAGGCTGCGGAAAATCTCCTCTTCTATAGAAAGCAGTTCCTCGTGGAAACGCTCCGACTCATCCGGGACGCACAGGACGAACATCTCCAGCTTCGTAAACTGATGCACCCGGTAAAGCCCCCTGGAAAATTGCCCCGCCGCCCCTGCCTCGCGCCGGAAGCAGTGGGAGAGCCCCGCCATACGCAACGGGAGTTTTTCCCGTGGAAGGATCGTGTCGGAGTAGTAACCGCCGAGGGTTATTTCGGCGGTCCCGACAAGGCAGGCGTCCTCTCCCTCGAGGGAGTAGACATTGGTCTCCGCCCCCCGTGGGTTGAAGCCTATGCCCTCAAGAATTTCCTCCCTGGCGATATCCGGGGTGATAAACGGGACAAAGCCCCGCTTTTGCAGAATGTCTAGCGCATAACGCACCAGCGCCAGTTCCAGGAACACCGCCTCGTTTTTAAGGTAGTAAAACTTTATCCCCGATACTTTTGTCGCGGTATCAAAATCCAGGATGTCAAGGTCCTGCCCGAGTTTCACATGATCCAATGGCTCGAAATCGAATTTCGTCGGTTCCCCAAAACGCCTGATTTCCAGGTTGTCCTTGTCTTCCTTTCCAACCGGGGCATCCGGATGCGCCATATTGGGGATCTTCCTGGCTTCCCTGTCAAGTTCCTTCTCCGCCTCCGCCAGTTCCGCCTCCGCCGTGGTGATGGACTCTTTCAGTTTCTTCCCTTCATCGACAAGGGCCTGCCGGTCGGAAGGCTCCATCTTCCCCTTCATCGCCGCCGCATTGACGTTCCGCTGTTGCTGAAAGCCCTGCAAGATGGTGCTGAGTTCCGTCCTTTTGGCAAAGAGTTTTGCCACCGCTTCGGCGTTCGCCTTCATGTACCTGTCAACAATGTTCTTCTTGACCGCCTCAAGGTTCTCCGCGATAAATCGATAATCAAGCATGATAAGCGATTCTATCAAAGGCGGGGAAACAAGTCCAGAATGACACGGGGCGGTAAATGTATTATACTCATCCCATGAAAGATCTGAACAAAATACGGGAAAAGAAGGCGTTCATCATCGACATGGACGGCGTGATCTACCACGGAAACCGGCTGCTTAAGGGCTCGGTTGAATTGGTGGAATACATGGAAAAAGAAGGCAAGGCATATATCTTTTTGACCAATTCCAGCGAACGTTCCCCCCTGGAGCTTTCCCAGAAACTGGACCGCCTGGGTATCAGGGTCGAACCCAAGCATTTCTACACCAGCGCCCTCGCCACGGCGAGTTTCCTCGCTTCCCAGAGACCGGGCAGTTCGGTTTACGTCATCGGGGAGCCGGGTCTTATCCAGGCCCTCTACGATGCGGGGTTCACCATGAACAACGTGAACCCCGACTACGTGGTGGTCGGCGAGACCCGCAGCTACACCATGGAAGCACTGGAGCGGGCGGTGCATTTGGTGCGGGGCGGCGCAAGGCTTATCGGCACAAACCCCGACATCTCCGGTCCCGCCGAGCATGGCATAGTGCCGGCCTGCGGCGCGCTGGTAGCGCCCATAGAACTCGCCGCCGAAAAGAAGGCCTACTTTGTGGGAAAGCCCAATCCCCTGATAATGCGCCAGGGCCTCCGCCGCCTCAATTCCAAACGCGAAAACACCGCCATCATCGGCGACAGGATGGACACGGACATCGTCGCCGGGGTGGAATCGGGGATAGAAACCGTACTGGTTCTTTCGGGGGTAACGAAACTGGAGGAGATCTCCGCCTTCCCCTACCAGCCAATGCATGTCCTTGAAGGGGTGTTCGAGATTCCGGGGTAAGTGACTACCCGGAAAATCCCTACTCCCCTGCTCCCTTATTCCCCTATTCCCCTTTTTATGATATAATAATAAAAGGAGGGCACCCGCATGAAACTTTACAGTCGGGGTCAACTGATCTTCTTTTGCCTTATGAGCGCATTAATCGTTGTACTTTTCGCGCTGGGGATAGGCCTGCTACGGCTGCCCGGAGACAAAGCCGCAACCCAGGAAGCGGCAGCCGCCCCGGAGCAACTGTCGCCGGCGGCGGCGCGGCAGGGTTCATCCGGCAGCGGGGTAGAATCTTTTTTTGACGAGGTTTACTCAAGCAATCAGAGCCTGCAGCTCCTCCAGCGGAATGTCCAGGACCTTGCCGCGTACACCGAAGATGAACGCCAGAATATTACGATTTACGAACAGCTCAACGCCGGCGTGGTAAATATCACCACCGAAACGGTCGGGATCAACTGGTTCCTTGAACCGGTTCCACAGGCGGGAAGCTCCGGCTCAGGCTCGATAATTAACACACGGGGTTATGTGCTCACGAACAACCACGTTATTGAAAACGCCAACAAGGTCTACATCAGCATGGCAGACGGAAGTGAGTTTGAGGGAACGGTAGTCGGGACAGACCCCGAAAACGATCTCGCCGTGCTGAAATTTGATCCCCCGCAGGGGATGGCGCTGCAGGTAATTCCCTTCGGCAGTTCTGACAACCTCAAGGTGGGCCAGAAGGTTCTCGCCATCGGCAACCCGTTTGCCTTTGAGCGGACATTGACCGTCGGCATCGTTTCGGGCCTCGGCAGGCCCATACAGATTGCGACTAACTACATAATCAAGGATATGATTCAAACCGACGCTTCAATTAACCCCGGCAATTCCGGCGGGCCGCTTATCAACACGCAGGGGCAGATGATAGGCATCAACACGATGATCTATTCCCCCTCAGGCGGTTCGGTGGGCATAGGTTTCGCGATACCCATCAATACCGCGAAAAGGGTTGTTGCCGAGATAATTGAATACGGCAGGGTCAGGCGCGGCTGGATAGACGCGACGCTGGTTCAGCTCTTTCCGCAACTGGTGCAGTACGCAAGCCTGCCGGTCAGCACGGGGCTCCTTGTTTCAAGGACACTGAGGGGCGGCCTTGCCGAAAGGGCAGGGCTCCGGCAGGGCAGCGATCCCGTCCAGTACCGCCGCAGTGTCATCTACCTTGGAGGCGATATAATCACTTCCGTGAACAATATGAGAATCAACACATTGGCGGATCTTTATTCCGCGCTGGAGGACAACAAGCCGGGGGATGTTGTGAGGGTTGAAGTCCACCGGGGAAGGGACACAATAACGCTTAACATTACGCTTGCGGATCGGGAAGAAGTACTTTCAAGATAAAACACGAAGGAGAAGATAAAATGGCAAAGAAAAAATATGTGCAGGTAGGCACGGGCGGCAGGGCAAGGATGTATTACGAGGCGATATCCACGACTTTTAAAGATAGCGCCGAAATGGCGGCGTTCTGCGATCTCTCGCCAACACGGATGAATTACGCGAACAAACTGCTCACCGAAGAGTACAAGGTTCCTCCGGCAAAGACGTATCATTATACGGAATTCGACAGGATGCTGGATGAAAATAAGCCTGACGCCGTGATAGTCACCAGCGTTGACCGGACGCATCACGACTACATCATCCGTTCCATGGAAAAGGGCTACAATGTCATCACCGAAAAGCCAATGACCATAGACGAAAAGAAAGCACAGGCGATCATCGACTGCCAGAAGCGGACGGGGAAAGACCTCCGGGTCACTTTCAATTACCGTTATGCGCCACACGCCACAAAGATACGGGAGATCATCATGGATGGCGTTCTCGGCGAGGTCTTTTCGGTTCATTTTGAGTGGCTTTTGAATACCGAACACGGGGCGGACTATTTCAGGCGCTGGCACCGGAACAAGCTGAATTCCGGAGGCCTGTTGGTCCACAAATCGACCCATCACTTTGACCTGGTGAATTTCTGGATAGGCAGTAAACCTGAAACCGTCTTTGCGATGGGCGATCTCAATTTTTACGGAATGAAGAACGCGGAACGCCGGGGGGTAGACAAATTTTACTACCGCTGCTACGGCAGCGAAGCCGCCAAAGGCGATCCCTTCGCCATTGACATTGAGCATAACGAGACCCTCAAAGCCCTCTATCTGGACGCGGAAGCCGATTCGGGCTATATACGCGACCGTAGCGTCTTCTCCGATGATATTTCCATCGAGGACACCATGGGTGTCATGGTCCGCTATCGGAGCAATGCCATCATGACCTATTCCCTCAACGCCTATATGCCATGGGAAGGCTACAACGTAGCGTTTAACGGTTCCAAGGGCCGCCTTGAGGTAAACATCGTGGAAAAAGCCTACATCAACGCCGGGGGAGAAAAGGCCAATGAGGGCGCCCTGCACTGGAAAACGATCACAATGAAACCCATGTTCGGTAAGCCTTATGAAATAACCTTTGACGAGGGCAAGGGCAGTCATGGGGGCGGCGACACCGTTATGCTCAACGACATCTTCGGCAAGCCTGAACCCGACAGGTTCAAGCGGGCGGCATCCCATGTTGACGGCGCCTATTCAATTATCACCGGCATTGCCGCGAATAAATCAATCGCCTCCGGTGAGCCTGTGAAGGTCAAGGATCTATTGGCTTTTTGAGAGGCGGACATGAACACGGTCATTGAGTTACTCCACGACGGAGCCCTGAAGCACGGGGATTTACCCTACCTCGGCGGCAAGATTGGGAACGAATGGAAGATACACAGCTTCAAAGAAGTTGACGCCCTTTCTTCGGCGTTCGCGGCGGCTCTTGTCTCGCTGGGGTTTAACAAGGGCGACAATATCGCGATTATTTCCGAAGGGCGGCCTTCGTGGGTGACAGGCGAGTTCGGTATCCTGAAAGCCGGCTGCGCTTCTGTACCTCTGTCTACCAAACTCATGGAGGACGAGATCATCTTCCGCCTGGATCATTCCGAATCAAAGGCGCTACTGGTATCGGAGAATAACTTCCAGAAGGCGGCGGAAGCCGTCAAGGGAGCCGCCTCAAAGCCGGTCCTCATTCTCATTTCACCACGCACCCAGCGCCTTGAGGAATTTGCATCCTCGTATAGCTTGGGAAAAAGCAAGCCGCTTTTTTACGACGATCTCATCACTCAAGGCGAGAAGCTCCTTGCCGAACCGAACTACAGGGAAAAGTTAGCCGCAATCGAAAAAGCCATAACCACCGACGATACGGTGACGATTAGTTATACGTCAGGCACTACCGGCAACCCCAAGGGGATCATGCTGACCCACCGAAATTACCTCCACAACGCCGCCAACGCCCTGGAGGTGGTCCGCGTGGAGAAGGGCTGGAAGAGCCTCATCATGCTGCCCCTGGATCATTCGTTTGCCCACACGGTGGGGCTCTACGCGTTCCTCATACGGGGGATGTGCATGTACTTCCCCGATTCGCAGGGCGGCCCGATCGCGGTGCTGCGAAATCTTCCCAAAAATCTCAAGGAAGTGAACTCCGACTTGCTCCTGACAGTGCCCGCCCTGTCCGGCAACTTTATGAAGAAGATGATCCAGGGCGTATCAGAAAAAGGCGGTTTTGTCAAGAGGCTGTTTGAGGCGGGCCTTGAGGCGGGTATCGCGAGGGCGGGGAACGGCTACCACAAGCCGCCCTTCATTACCCGGCTCGTGAACTACTTCCCCTGGGCAGCCGCCAATGCCCTCATCTTCCCCAAACTGCGCGCCTTTTTCGGGAAAGACATCAAGTTCTGCATAGGCGGCGGCGCGCTCCTTGAAATCAAGCAGCAGGAATTCTTCAACGCTATATGCGTACCGGTATACCAGGGCTACGGCCTCACGGAAAATTCCCCGATTATCTGCTCAAACTCTGCGGCGAAGCATAAATTTGGCACCTCAGGCGTGATCATCCCAAACCTTGATGTGAGGATCATGAAGGACAAAAACACCGAATGCGCCATTGGGGAGATCGGCGAGATTGTGACCCGCGGGGGCTCGGTGATGAAGGGCTATTACAAAAATCCCGAGGCGACGGCGGAGACCATTGTCGATGGGTGGCTCTGGTCCGGGGACCTGGGCTACAAGGACGCCGACGGCTTCCTCGTGGTAACGGGCAGGGAGAAAGCCCTGCTCATAGCGGCTGACGGCGAGAAGTACAGCCCGGAGACCATTGAGGAAGCGGTGATCAACACATCCAGGTTCGTAAACCAGATCATGGCGTATAACGAGCAGTGCAAATTCACAAGCGCCCTCGTTACGCTTAACGCCGATGAAATCAAGAAAGCGGTGAAGGACTCGGGTCTGTCAACTGATACCGATGAAGGTCTTGACAGGATCATCGAGCTTATACGGAACGACATATTGGCGTTCACAAAACAAAGCGGCTACTCGGGCATCCCCGCCCAGTGGCGGCCCGCTTCTTTCGCCGTCATTCCCGGGGCGTTTGACGAAAGCAATGGCCTTGTAAACTCTACACTGAAGCTGGTCCGCTACAAGACAAAGGATTTTTACCGTTCCAGAATCGACGAGATTTACTCATGCGCTGCGGATCCGCGCCTTCCGGGAAACAGGGAGGCTTTGAGGAAAATTCTGCAAGCCTGATGCTGATTATGCTATCGTAACACAAGGTGAAAAATGAAAATCAAATACATACACCACAGCGGTTTTATCGTTGAAGATGACGCCTGCACGCTCATGATTGACTGCTGCGGACTAACGAAAAAAAACGCGGAAGTCCAGGTCGGCAAGAACCTGTACATACTGGCGAGCCATGTCCACGGCGATCACTTTGACCCGAACATCCTGTCATTCAAAGGAATACAGACAAAATGGATTCTGTCTGCGGACATTAGGGTTCCAAAACGCGCAGATATAACCTTTCTGGCGAAAGGTGATGTGTACCGCGATGAGAATGTGATGATCAAGGCGTACGGCTCAACGGATGAGGGCGTGTCGTTTTACATAGAAGCCGGTGGGCGGAAAATATTCCATGCCGGGGACCTTAACAACTGGCACTGGAACGAGGAGGAAACGCCTGCAGACGCGGCAAAAAACGAGCGGTACTTTCTGGACGAACTGGCGCTTATCGCGCGGGAAGTCCCCGCGCTTGACGCCGCGATGTTTCCCGTGGACCCGCGTCTTGGCAAGGACTACACACGCGGCGCGGAGCAGTTTTTGGACAGCGTCAAGACAGGCCTGTTCATACCCATGCACTTCTGGGACAAAACCGAGGCCGCGAGGGCTTTCAAGAGCGCGGCGGAGAAGAGGGGCTGCCGCTTCGCAGAGATACGCTCGAAGGGCGATGTCTTTGAGGTCTAAGAATTTTACCACGAACCTCGTATCTTCGATACGCCACAAACCATCACGAACGGTGGTTAATTTATAGAGAAAAATAAAGATGGATGCAACTTCATCATCTTTACGGTGTCTCAACATGCGTGAGTATCATAAAAAGATCTTCTACGGCGGCGAGTCTTCCGCTTTATACGATTGGTGAGGAAATCGCGAGTTCCATACTTCACGGCATCGGGGCACTGGGTGCGGTAGCGGGACTGGTGATGCTGAGCCTCAAGACCATGGGCTTTTTGGGCGCCGAGAGGGCGCGTACCCTGGATATTCTCGCGGTGGTTCTTTTCGCCGTCACAATGATCGTTATGTTCCTGACTTCAACCCTTTACCACGCCGTACAGCACAATGTCGCCAAACATATACTGCGCAAACTCGATCATTCCCTTGTTTTTGTTTTCATAGCCGGGACCTATACCCCGCTTTGCTTAAGCGGCCTCCGGGGGGCGTGGGGCTGGAGTCTCTTCGCGGTCGAGTGGGCCCTGGCCCTCCTCGGTATTATTCTCAACATCCTCAATTACAAATCTTTGAGGAAAATTGAATTGGCGGCTTACATACTGATGGGCTGGGTAATTATCGTGGGCTGTGTTCCGTTGGTACGCTCCGTACCCACCGAAAGCATCATACTGCTCATTGCCGGAGGTGTGGCGTACACGCTCGGGACCATCTGGTATCGCAGGAAAGACATCAGGTTCACCCATGCCGTCTGGCATATCTTCGTGCTAATCGGAACCGTATGCCACTGGTTTGCGATCTGGTATATAATGTAGCGCGGATAGTTTATATTCAGCCATAGACTGTTGGTCGGTCTATATAACGTAATACAAGCTGTATTCAGCTCAAAAGGAAATTGCACTTGACGCAGGACACGCCAAAGCCGTCCGCGAAGAATTTCAACCTGGTGGTATTGGGGCAGATCATTTCTGTCTTTGGGGCGGCTCTCTTGCGCTTCGCCCTTTCGCTTCACGTTTTGGAAGTAACGGGCAGCGAATTGATGTTTGCTTCGTTGGTTGCCCTCTCAAATATTCCTCTGCTGCTTGCCCCCCTGGGCGGGGCAATCGCGGACAGGTTCAACCGAAGGGATCTGATGGTCATTTTTGATTTTTCCAGTAGCACGATTATTTTTTCATTTCTGCTGTTATTACCGGTTATGCGCGATTCCGTTGTCCTGATTGGTATTGTAATGGTCTTACTGCATATTATCAGCGCTTTCTATACCCCCGCCGTTACCGCAAGCATACCTTTACTGGTTGATGATAAAAAACTCGTGGGCGCTAACGGTATCGTGCAGGCGGTACAGGCATTGTCCGGGGTAGCCGCCCCTGTTCTGGGCGGCGTTCTGTTCAATATCCTGGGCGTGCAAAGACTTGTTATCTTTTCCTGTGTTGCGTTCTTTCTATCGGCCGTCATGGAAATATTCATTAAAATACCGTTTAAGAAAAGAGAGCTATACGGACATATCGTACCCGCAGTCATAAGGGACATGAAGGAAGGATTTATCTATGCGTTTAAGCGATCGTTCATCCTTAAATCAATGATACTCGCAGCCCTGATCAATCTGATACTTACACCGCTTATCATAGTCGGCGCTCCCATTATTTTCTATAAAACGATGCAAAGCAGCAATTCTATTTACGGAATCGGCATGGGTACAATAAATTTTGCTGCGATTTTGGGAGCATTAACCGTGGGGATTTTCGCAAGACGCATAAAAATGAACACACTGTACCGCCTGATTTTGGCAGTCGCCATTTTGCTTTTGCCAATGGCGTTATCTGTCATGCCGTTAATGCTGGGACTCGGCCTTTACCCTCCGTTTATGCTGTTCATGCTCTGTGTCGTGCCGATTGCCATGATCTTAACCATCACTTCGATTTTTGTAGTTACCGCCGTACAAAAGAAAACGTCTAACGAATATTTGGGAAAAGTCATGGCCATCATAATGGCGGTCGCCCAATGCACCTCCCCCATCGGGCAATTTACATATGGCATTCTTTTCAGGGAATTTAGCCGTACCGTCTATGTACCCATATTGCTGGTAAGCGCCGTCATGTTTGCCCTAACGGTTATATCCAAAAGAATGCTAAAGGATGAGGAGGCATAATGCCTCTTTCCCCATGCAACGCTAAATAGATATGTAGAAATGCTGGCAAATTGGCGTTATAATAACCCATGAACTTTATAATCACCGACGAAGAAAAGAAAGCCCTGCTCGCCGACGCGAGGGAGACCATTACCGCGAAACTGGAAAAAAGGCAGCCTCAATACGCCCTGAACCCGGCCCTCGAAAAGGCAATTGGGGAAGGGACCTCTGTCCTTTCAGTGCCGTGCGGGGCCTTCGTGACCCTGCACAGCAAGGACAAAAAAGGCAACAAAAACCTCCGTGGCTGCATTGGCACCATGGCGGCAAGGACGCCGCTGCAGGAAACCGTCCGTAACATGGCGAATGAAGCGGCCTTCGGCGACCCGCGCTTTCCCCCGCTTGACGCCGCAGAGTTAAGCCGCATCGACATTGAAATTTCCGCCCTCTCGCCCATGGAGCCCTGCGGCGACCCGCGTTCGGTAAAAGTAGGCGTCCACGGCCTTTACCTGATACACAGGGGCCGCTCCGGCGTACTGCTCCCGCAGGTGCCTGTGGAACAGCACTGGAGCCTTGACGAGTACCTGGACTACATCTGCACCAAAGCCGGCCTTCCGCCTCACTCCTATGAAGCGCCGGGCGCCGAACTCTACACCTTTACGGCGACAGTCTTTGGGGAAGAAAACTAGTTTATTATCTAACCACGAACGGCACGAACCTCGTACCTTCGGTACGACACGAACAAAAGAAAATGTCGAAGCTAGAGTTCGTGTTGGTTTGTTTGGTTCGTGGTTATTTTCTTCATGGTACTCGTTTTATAGTTGATCTTCGATTCTTTCGGCGTAAGCCGGAAGACCTATTGCCCTGTAGATCTCTGCGGCACGGCGCCAGGCTGCCTGTGCGTTTTCAATCCTGCCCGCCTTTTCATTTACATCCCCAACGGCCTTCCAGCTTGAGGCAAGACCGAAACCGTTTTCAGAGCGGCGGTCAAAGCTTATCGCCGTTGCCAGCGCTTCAAGGGCGCTATCGTAGTTTCCGGCAACGGAGCGTATTGAGGCAATGAGGAACCAGTCGTAAGCGGCGTCCTCAAGCCTATAGTTCTTTTCGTGAATATCCAATGCCCGCTTAACGGCGTTTTCCGCTTCCGCCCAACGACCCAAAGTTCTTTCCGCGAGGCCCAGGGTAATGTAGGCCACGGCGCTGTACATTTCATCGTTCCTGAATAAGGCTATCTCAGAATTAACCTGCGCCCTCAAATCCTCCGCATCAACATCTGTCCTCATTCCATTGGCAAGCATCACAAGACGGGCCCGTATCGCGTAAATACGCGCAAGGGCGGCGAGGACAGGTTCGCCGGAAGAATCCCCCTCATTGCTTGCTTTCTCCCACTCCTGGAAAGCATTGTCGTGATCGCCCAGTGAGAAAAGAACGTCTCCCAAAGCTATTGAAGTCCTGACACGCAAGCCGGGATCATCAGTGCTAACCGCCAAGCGCCTCGCTTCGTTTATGATGTTCAGGGCATCATTATAGCGTCCACGACTGGCGGCCTGGTTTGCCAAATCTATCTGACTAAGCGCGTTGTTCCGGTCGGCGTAAACTTCCCCTGTCGGCTTCGGCGCGGAAGAACAGCCAAACAAGAGAAAAACAAAAAAGAGAAGAATTAACCACGAACAGACACGAACAACGTATCGCGAACCAAAGGTTCGACGATACGACACGAACAAAAGAGGAGATCGAGTTAACAGTTCGTGGTGTTTGTGTGGTTCGTGGTAAAATTTTATAGCCTTCGTTTTCATATAAATTATTCCTTAAAACCGTATGTCCCGCGGGCCTGTGGTCTGGGTTACCGGCCTCTCAGGGACGCCTCCCCTGAGCAAGGGGTTGTTTGCCAGCCCAACCAGCACATCATCGACGCTCCTCAACACCGTCCTAAGCTGCGCCAGGATGACCGGAAGCTGGCTGGGAAGGGAAGCCGTAGTACTATTGAGGTTTTCTACCAAACCCGGAAGAGCAGCCACTGTCTCGTTAAGACTGCCAATCAGGCCCGGAAGGGAATCAATGGTTTCATTAAGCGCCCCGTCACTATCCAGCATTGTTATGATGCCGCCCGGCTCGTTCAGCGTGGCGAGAAGCTCGTCCACATGGCGAAGAAGGGGCCTAAGTTCCGCCAAAACCGGGTCAAGAACCCCGTCAATCGTGCCGTCCAATATCTGTGGGATATCGCTTACCGTCGTATTTATGCTGCCAATAAGCTTACCGATATCCGTGGTATGGGTCTCATCTGGCCCTAAATTCGCGCCCAGGTCGGCTAAGAGGGTATTAACCCCGCCAAGCAGGGAATTTACCTGGTTCATCAGATTCGAGATGCTGTCTTCACTCTCCGAGACCGTTGCTATGCGCTGGCGGACATACTCATTGGCCTGGGCGGAACCTTTAATCGGTATAAACGTGCCCTCGGCAAGGAGCTGTTGATCCTCCCTTCCGGGATGGAACAAAAATGAATTGCCCAAAAGCGAAACAATGCCGGCCTGCATTTCCACAATGGATCCCTGCCTGACCCGGTCCGTGTAATCTTCATGGATGGTAAAAATAACTTCCACATTGTCATCATCGTTAAGGTAGAAATCCTTTACGTTTCCGATGGTAAAACCCCTGTACTGAACCGCCATGTTCTTGCTCAGGCCCGTGGCGGAGGGTAGAACAGTATTGAAGTCCAAATCCCTGGCGAACCAGCGCTGGGCCTGTCCCAGCATTACAATCACAAACGCAATGGAAGCCAGGGCAAGGATAATAACCAGCCCGACAATCTGATCGGCAAAACGAATCCCGAATTTCATAACAGCCGAACCTCCTTTATGACGTAATACCGCTTTCTATACGATTGGCAAGATCATCGTCATTTTCTATCTGGGCATGGGAGTACACACTTGAGAACGCTCCCCCCACAATCATCACTATATAATCGGCGAGGCCTTTTACAAAGCGGAAATCGTGGCTCACAAAAATAACCGAATTCCCATCCTGCCTGTGGCGGCGCACAATTTGGGCGGCCCT
>JGI24698J34947_10000851_pt1 | contig 15361 bp, 12 predicted proteins | sample TergutMp193P3_FD_34947 | JGI IMG/M metagenome (IMG submission 34947) | reverse complement strand
GCCTCTATCACTACAATAGGGAATTCTGCTTTCGGTTGCCCTCACTTAACCACCGTTACCATACCCGCTTCGGTAACCAAAATCACCTTTGGGGCTAATGCGTTTCGAGGAGCAATCAGTTTGAACGCGGCGTCCAAAACGGCGTTACAAAAGGTTGGCTATACGGGCGCTTACTAAAAGTAACGCGTAGTGTCGTTATTCACCTAACGACACTACAGGCAGCGTAATGTGTCTATAAACTTACAATTTCCCCATAAGGAAGCCGAAGTTAATCGAGAAACCGCTTAATGTTCTCCAGTTAAGATCAAAATAGTCATCATCGGTGATGGCAAAATGCCAGCCCGCGCCAAAGTATATCCGCAAATATTCCAAAATATTGGCTTCAACGTTTATTTCAGGCGCAATGGAAAAAAACGTAATATCACGGTTAATTTTTAACCCGCTGCTCTCACGGAATATAATGTTGTTATATGCAAACTGGATGCCGGTAGAAAAATGAATTTTATTTTGCGGGAAAAATATATAACCTATGGTCGCGCCATAATTTACCAATTCCATTTCTTTTCCGGTATTATCAGGCACATCAGCGGTGTATGAAGTCATTTGCCCATAAATATAATAACGGTGATCCCAGCAAAAAACTCCGCCGCCGCCCATTCCGGTAACCAGTGTGCTGTTAATAAAGCGTAAACGGGTGTAAGGCCCCGCAAACATTGACAGTTTTCCGGTATCAAAAAAATACTTCATATTATCGTCATCATCGTCCTGTGATGATTCCGCAAAAACCATGGGCGCTGAAAATAAAGATACTAAAAAAAGTAAAACAAAAATCTTTTTCATGGTATTCTCCTTTGTCTATTCCTGTGTTTTGGGAAATGAATAGCCAAAATGGCGTCTATGATCTCCACCATCCGATCATGTTCCAGTACATCAAAACCCAAATAGGCACTCATATCTTTGGCCCTGAAAAATATCAATTGGAGCGTTGAAATAATCTCATACGCTGTTATGCGTATACTGGTTTCGGAACGCTTATCACCGCATATTTCGCGGATGAGGGGAAGGGTATGTTGGGGGGAAACAATTTCCGCTTTGGTTAGTTCATATTCTACCGTAAGCCTCATATACCGCGCATATTTAACCGACATACCGCAGAGGGCAATAAGCATTTCCCTGAGCCGCATATAGGGGTTCATTTTCCTGCCCTTGCCCTTGCCTTTAACTGAAAGCCAATTTCCCGCCATTTTGTTCCTGAGAACGCCGACAGCCTGGTATAGCAGTTCATCTTTGGAGCGGAAATAGTAGTTAATCATGGCCAACTGCACGCCGGCCGCGGCCGCAATATCCCTGACAGTAATGTTTTCCGGGTCTTTTGAATCCAAAAGCAGCGTTACCGTTGCGTCAAGGATTTGCTCCTTTGCGTCAGTTTTCATTAATCCCCCTTATTGAACACGTTCAATATATGTTCAATTTAATGGATTATTGGGGTTCTGTCAAGGAGAATCGCATAAAAAGCGGCTATTTCACCAAATCTTTGAACATGGCGTGGCGTTTTTCGTCCTGCTGTAAAAGGTTCAGCTTGAACTGGCCGTCTTTGTAGCCCATGTCGATGCAGGTTCTTTTAAAACGCTCAAAAGACTCGGGGCCCAGAAGGGCGGTTTCGGGGGCCTTGAGCCGGTTGGATGCGCGCTTGTCGCGGTACTCCTGGTTGTATTCCTGCAGGCATTTGTCAAGATAGGCGGTAAATTCTTCCGCTTCGGTAACGGAAATGTTTTGATCCGCAAATTCATAATAAAATTTGTAGTTTGATTTATGCGAATTGGCGAAACCGATAAAGAAGGGGGCTATCTTGCCGGTTTTTTTCTCTACCTCGTGTACCGCCTCGATGAACTGGCGCTCGTGAAGTTTTTCCCCGGTCAGGCTGACGGTGCCGTTTATTTTCTGAACAAACTCCATCTTGGGGAAATCGTTATAAAAGCCGTGTATCATTACCAGATCGGTGGTGTTGTAGCGGTACAGGCCGGTGCAGGTGGTCACGAGCATACAGTAGCGCTGGCCTTCTTCCACTTCGTAAGCCTGGTATATCCGGGGATTGGGGTTGTCAATATCCGATTCATGGATATACTCAAAATAATTTTTATGACCAAAGACAACCGTCTCATTTGAGTTGCTTTTAAGAACGGCGCCTACATTACACTCGGTGGAAGTATAGCCGAAATCGTGGAACACGCAGTCGGACGGGAAAGAATCGCGCACCCGCTCGTAGTAAATGCGGGTATTGCCACTGAACCAGCAGGCAACCAACTGTAAATTGGGCCAGTAGTGCTTGGGCAGCACGGTGCCGTAGCGTTTTCTGATTTTGCGCAGTTCTTCCGCCCGCGACGGGTTGGGTTTGATATAGGTCTGTATGGAGGCGCGAATATCGTCATCGATGAGGAACTTGCGGCTTAACGTGCCCTTTTCGATGTCGTCGCAGTAGTCGTCAAAAAATTCATTGACGTTAATCTGCAGCTCTACCAGCGTGCTGGGGTTGGCGGTGACGATGATGGAAATGTCGTGTACCAGCGCCATACGGGCAAGCGTGTAATAGCGGGCCTTGTAATCGGTTATCTTAAACACGTCTATCGGCGCGGAATAGGTCTTCTTCATAAAGCCGGGAACATCACGCTGTATAATGCCGGTGAGGGAGCCGCACAGCGTTCCGTCAGGCGCGGCGCCTTCGACGGCCTTGCCCACTATGGAAAGGCTTTTACCGTAGTAAACGCGCGGTTTGCTCTTCATAAAACAGTAGTACCAGAGCTGGCTTAACTTGCGGTACACGGTTTGATAGTAACGCTCGGTAATGGGCACCCACTTGGGTTCTTTGGTGGTTCCGCTGGTCGTTGCGTATAACTTGGGCTTGCCCGGAAACAGGATGTCCGCTTCGCCGTTTTTGTGCCGGTCTACATAGGGGCGAAAATCCTCGTAGTCGTTTATTTTCACGTTCTTTTGATACAGGGCAAACAGTTCTTCCGGCGTTTTCGCCTTGATGATCTCCTCAAAATGGTGTTCTTTTCCGTAGACCGTATCTTTGGAATCGCTCAGTATCTGCCGGAGCGTTTTGGCGAGGGCTTTTTTCCCGTTTTTGGAAGCCCGGTTGAGTTCCCCAATTTCAATGTTGCCGACAATCGTTAAAGCCAGCCTGGTAAGCCACCATTGTTTTGTTCGTTTCTCTTTCATTGTTTACTCCTTATTAAACCAGTTCCTTTTTTACCAGTTCCTTGAACATGGCATGGCGCTTTTCATCCTGCATAAGAAGGTTCACTTTGAACTGACCATCGCGGTAGCCCCGGCCAAGACACTCTGTCTTAAAGCGCTCAAAGGACTCAGGCCGCAACAGAGCGGCCTCCGGCGCCTTGAGCCTGCTTGAAGCGCGTTTGTCGCGGTATTCGGGGTTGTACTCCTGCAGACAACGGTCAAGATACGCGGTAAATTCTTCCGCTTCGACAGCGGAAACGTTTTGATCCGCAAATTCATAATAAATTTTGTAACATGATTTTTTCGGATCGGCAAAGCCCACAAAGAAGGGGGCTATCTTGCCGGTCTTTTTCTCGGTCTCGCGTACCGCTTCAATGAACTGGCGTTCATGAAGTTTCTCTCCGGTCAGGCTGACAATTCCGTTTGCCTTTTGGATAAATTCGATCTTGGGGAACTCATTATAGAAACCGGTTATCTCCACAATGTCGTCCGTGTTGTAGCGGTACAGGCCGGAGCAGGTGGTGACCAGCATGCAGTAGCGCTGCCCTTCCTCAACCTCATACGCCTGGTATATTCGGGGGTTTGGATTATCAATCTCGGATTCATGGATAAATTCAATAAAATTTTTATGACCAAAAATAACCGTATCACGGGAATTGCTTTTAAGGGCCACGCCCGCCTTGCACTCGGTGGAGATATAGCCGAACTCGTGGAACACACATTCGGCGGGGAAAGAATCCCGCACTCTCTCATAGTAAATTTTGGTGTTGCCGCAAAACCAGCAGGTAACCACCTGCAAATCGGGCCAGTAGTGTTTGGGCAGCAGCGTTCCATACCGCGCTTTAAGTTTGCGCAGTTCCGCTGCCCGCCGTGGATTGGGCTTGATAAACGGCCGTAAGGCGGCGCGAATTGCATCGGGTATGTCGAACCTGCCGCTTAAGGCGCCCTTTTCGATATCTTCGCAGAACTCATCAAAATGTTCATTGACTTTTAACTGCATCTCTATCAACGTGCTGGGGTTGGCGGTAACGATGATGGAAACGCTTTGGGCGAGGCCGATGCGCATAAGGGCGTAATACCGCGCGTTGTAATCGGCTATCTGAAAAACTTCTGTCGGCGCGGAGTAGGTCTTCTTCATAAAGCCGGGAACATCCCGCTGTATAACGCCAGAAACGGAACCGTACAGCGTTCCGTCAGGCGCGGCGCCTTCGATGGCCTTGCCGACAATGGAAAGACTTTTACCGTAGTAAACGCGCGGCCGGCTCTTCATAATACAGTAGTACCAAACCTGACTCATGGTACGGTACACGCTCCGGTAGTACTGTTCGGTAACGGGTATCCATTTCGGCTCCCTGGTGGTTCCGCTGGTGGTGGCGTACATTTTTGGCTTGCCGGGGAAGAGCACATCCGGCTCGCCGTTTTTGTGCCGCTCAATATAGGGGCGCAGATCCTCGTAATCGTTAATGGGTACGTTTTTTTGATACAGGCTAAACCGTTCCTCCGGTGTTTGGGCGCTCAGTATCTCCTCAAAATGATGCTCTTTGCCAAAAGCGGTATCTTTGGACGTAGAAAGAATATGCCGGAGAGTCCCGTCCATGGCTTTCTTCCCGTTTTTTGAAGCCCTGTTTAATTCCCCGATGCCCTTTTTACCGACAATGGTCAGACCCAATTTGGTAAGCCACCATTGTTTTGTCCTCGGTTCTTTCACGGCCTACTCCTTATGCTCCAAAAGCGCTTTTACCAGATCGTCCCAGACGCCGGCGTACATTACCAGCGAGGGGCCGTGGGGTTCTTCCGCGGGGCGGCGGCGGTAGGGGTCAAGGCGGAAATAACGTTTGCGGCCTGTTTCAAGGCAGAAAAAACGCATACCGGCGTTAAACGCGCCCAGGCCGTCGGTGTCATTGCGGTCGCCGATAACCAGGACTTCTTCCGGCCTTGCGCCAAGGTCTGCGGCGATGCGCAGAAACGGCCTTGCCGCGGGTTTTTGCGCGCCAAACGATTCAGGCCCGTACAGGAGAATCCCCGGACTGCGAATGACACCTAACGCTTCCAGCCGCTCTTCCAGAAAGGGATAGTCGGAATATACGGCAATGCGCGGGACATGGCCTGCCCTGCCGGCTTCGGCCTTGCCGCCAAAATGCAGAAACAGTTTCTGCACTCCCGGCCTGGGTTGGTAATGCTTTTGCAAGACCCGCACCATGCGGGGCATATAACGGTTAAAATACCAGTCCCGCATCTTCTGCGGCGAACGCAAACAGGCTTTACCCAAAGCGGCGAAAAAAGCGCGGTAATACTCTTCGGCTGAATCATAGTCGCAGCCGGTAAAACTCTTGCGGACAAGGCGCTCCTTCCAGATACGCAGCGTGTCCGGCGGACAGGCGGCAATCAGATAAAAGGCAAGCGCGGCGTTGTCAAACAGCGTACCGTCAAAATCAAAAATGAGGCCCTTGATATTGTGGAGCAATTTTGGCGGATGTTTGGGGGAATATTCAGAACCTGAGGCGACTGTGCTGCCAATAACAACATCATCGTCCAAATAAACCCTCCTTACCCGCTTGCAAAACATTACTTAACCAGTTCCTTGAACATAGCATGACGTTTTTCATCCTGCATAAGGAGGTTCAGTTTGAACTGGCCGTCGCGGTAACCCTTTTCGATACAGGTTGCCTTAAAGCGCTCAAAGGACTCAGGCCCCAGAAGGGCAGTCTCCGGCGCCTTGACGCGGTTGGAAGCGCGCTTCTCCCGATACTCGGAATTATACTCCTGCAGGCATTTGTCAACACACGCGGTAAATTCTGCCGCCTCGGCAATGGAAATATTTTGATTGGCGAATTCATAATAGAATTTGTAATTTGATTTTTCCAGATCGGCAAAACCCACAAAGAAGGGCGCGAGCTTGCCGGTCTTTTTTTCCGTTTCGTGTACCGCCTCGATAAACTGCCGCTCATGCAGTTTTTCTCCGGTCAGGCTGATGGTCCCGTTTATCTTTTGGATAAACCGGATGAAGGGAAATTCGTTGTGGAAACCGGTGATCTCCAAGAGGTCGTTCATGTTGTAGCGGTACAGTCCGGCGCAGGTGGTCACCAGCATACAGTAGCGCTGGCCCTGTTTAACCTCATGCGCCTGATATATCTTGGGGTGGGGATTTTCGATATCCGATTCGTGGATAAATTCAAAATAGTTTTTATGGGCAAAGAGAATCGTGTCCGGGCAGTTGCTCTTGAGAACCAGACCCGCCTTGACTTCGGTGGAGAGATAGCTGAATTCATGGAATACGCACTTCGGCGGGAACGAATCCTTTATTTTTTCATAATAAATTTTGGTATTGCCGCAGAACCACGTATTGACCACCTGCATATCGGGCCAGTAATGCTTGGGCAGCACCGTCCCGTGCTGTTTTTTAAGCGCGCGCAGCCATGCGGCGCGTTTGGGGTTGGGTTTTATAAACTCCTGAAAGGCGGCGCGGATATCATCGGGTATGGGAAATTTGCCGCTGAGGGTTCCATGCTCAATGTCGTCGCAGTAATCATCAAAAAATTCATTGGCATTGGTTTGCATTTCCACGAGCGTGCTGGGGTTGGCGGTTACGATAAGGGTGCAGTTCCGTTCGATACTCATCCGCATTATCGCGTAATACCGGGCTTTGTAATCGGTTATATGGGAGACTTCTCCCGGCGCGGTGTACACCGCTTTCATAAAACCGGGTATATCCCGCGCCATAACCCCGGAAACGGAACCGAAAACCGTACCGTCGGGCGCCGCCCCTTCAATGGCCTTGCCCACGATGATAACGGTGGGGCCGTAAAACGTTTTGGGCTTGTTCATTATCATGGAGTAGAACCACATCTGGTTCATCTTTTTATACACCGTCCGGTAATATTCTTCGGTTACGGGTATCCACTTGGGTTCTTTGGTCGTCCCGCTCGTGGTTCCGTACATCTTGGGCTTGCCGGGGAACAGGATATCGGCCTCGCCGTTTTTGTGCCGCTCTATATAGGGCCGCAGGTCTTCATAATCGTTGATGGGGACATATTTCTGATACAGCCTAAAAAGTTCATCAGGCGTCGCCGCTTTAAGTATTTCCTCAAAATGATGCTCTTTTCCGTATACGGTGTCTTTGGAGGTGGTCAATATCTGTCTCAGGATTTCGTCCGAGGCCTTTTTCCCGTTTTTGGAAGCCTTGGTCATCTCCCGAAGACCTTTTTTACCGACGATAGTCAGGGCCAGCCTGATGAGCCACCATTTTTTTATGCGCCTTTCCTTCATGGTTCCCCCTCCTCATTGAGGCTATCGTTCTATTATTGACACATTTGCTTATTTTGTCAAGCGTAATTTTCGCGTAATTTGCGGATAAATTCCCCGGTGGCGGCCTTGTTCCCCCCCGCCCCCACGCAGGAGGGGCAGCCGGACTTGCAGGGGCAGCGGGTAAGGGCCTCGTTGATGGCGGCAAAGAGGGGGGCGATATGGCGCACCAGCCCCTCCGCCAGACCCGTCCCGCCGGGGTACTTGTCGTATATGTACAGGGCCGGAACGCCAAAATGGGGGTCGCGCACCCGCTCGGCGATGCCCAAGTCGCGGGGGTCGCAGAGGAGGTACACCGGCGCGATGTTGCGAATCAGCGTACCCGCGCCGGAAAGGGCGGCGCCCACCGCCTGCTCGTCCATTGCAGCTAACGACTGCCCTGCGGCGCTTTGCGGGCCGAACAACAGCGCCAAGGAGCGCGTCTGCATCTCGTCTTCGGGGAGATTGATCTCGCCGTAGCCAAGATTCTCGTGGGTGTGGAAGCGTATCTTTTTGAATTTGGCGGCCTGCCAGCGGACGAGAACGTCAGATAAAACCATCTCATGGGAAGGAGATTCAAATTTCTCGTCTTCGGTGAGTACCTTGATGTCCGTTTTTTTCAGGCCGTCGGTAAAATAGTTGACTTCGGCTTCGCGGACAAGGCACTTGCGGTTTTCAATGTCAAGGTTTTCAACGAGGTACTGCCGCCCCAGGTGTATGTACACGGCGTTGTTAAAAAGCATCTCCTTGGCGCTGGGGCGGTCCATTTCGCCAATCACGATATTTCTGCCGTTGGTAACGTCAATGATAACTACGTTGTCTACCGTGGCGGAGCGCAGGCTGATCCCCTCGGCGGGAAAGGAGCGATCCGCCCAATGCCACTTGCCGGCGGCGTGACGCACAACGCCCGCTTCTTCCAAATACTCAAGCGCGTCCTGCGTGTTGGAATCCACTTCCTCATCTCTGAACGGCAGCTCAAAGCAGGCGCATTTAACGTGGTCGGTGAGGATGTAGGCGTTATCCGGGTCTACCCTGCCCTCTTCGGCGGATTTGCGGAAAAACCACTCAGGCTCGCTCATGATGAACTGGTCGATGGGAGCGGCGGTGGCGACGAACACCGAAACCGAGGTACCGCCGCGCCGGCCCGCCCTGCCCGACTGCTGCCAAAAACTGTTAAAGGAGCCGGGGAAGCCCGCGACCACTGACGCGTCCAGGCCGCCGATGTCGATACCCAGTTCAAGGGCATTGGTTGAGACCACCCCCTGAATAGCGCCGTCGCGCAGGCCCCGCTCTATCTCGCGGCGCTCGTTGGGCAAGAGGCCGCCGCGGTACGGCTCAACCCGTATCCGCGCATTGTCGGTGTAGATGTTCGCCAAATCTTCGTTGACATAGGAGGCGGCTACCTCGGTTCTGATACGGGAGTGGGCAAAGAGGATGGTTTTTATCCCCGCCCGCAAGAGGGCGATCATCCAGCGGCGGCTTTCGGTTACCACCGAGCGGCGTATGCCCTGCACGGCGTCGACCAGAGGCGGGTTATAGAGAATTATCCGCTTTTCGCCGCGGGGTGCGCCGTTTTTGTCGACCATGACCACCGGCAGACCGATCAGCGCCTCGGCAAGTTCGCGCGGGTTGCCGATGGTGGCGGAGCAGAGGATAAACTGCGGCGACGCGCCGTAAAAGGCGGCAACGCGGCGGAGGCGGCGGATCACGTTGGCGACATGGCTGCCAAAAACACCCCGGTAGGCGTGGGCCTCGTCAATAACGATGAATTTAAGCCGCGAGAAGAATTTTATCCACTTGGGATGGTTGGGCAGTATCCCCGCATGGAGCATATCGGGGTTGGAAATGATGATCCGGCCTGTATCCCGCGCTGAAACCCGCAGACTTTCCGGCGTATCGCCGTCATAAGTGGCAATTTTGATGTTCAAGCCTCCATCTTCCCCGCCGGAAAGCTCATTAAGCTCCGATTGCTGGTCTTGGGACAGGGCTTTGGTCGGGAACAGGTACAGACAACGGGCGCTTTCATCCGTAAGCAGGGTCTGGAGGCACGGCAGGTTGTAACAGAGGGTCTTTCCCGACGCGGTAGGCGTGACCACCACCACATTTTTGCCTTCCCGCGCCTGTTCCCACACCTCCGCCTGGTGAGAATAGAGCCGGTCAACGCCCCTTTTTCGCAAAACGGCGGCAATTCCAGCGTCAAGGTCCGGCGGAAAGGGGGAAAAAATACCTTCCTGTGCCGGCAAAAGGCGGTTGACCACGATGTTCGGGGCAAATTCAGGGCTTTGAATTATCATTTCCAGGTTTTCACGGGCGGACATGAAGGAATTATAGCAAATTTTTTTAAATAAATCAAAAAAATTCGCAATTCTATTGACAAAAAATAAAATTTTTAGTAGAATACCAGTATGGAGGTACAATATGGCTGATGTTCTATCCATTGTTCTCGGAGGAGGGAAAGGGACCCGATTATACCCCCTTACCCAGTCGCGGGCCAAGCCTGCAGTCCCCTTTGGAGGGAAATTCCGGCTCGTAGACATCCCTATCTCCAATTGTATCAACGCCAAATTGCGCCAAATCTACATTGTTACCCAATTTAACTCCGCCTCGCTCCACCTCCACATCAATTCTACCTATATGTTTGACTCTTTTACCAAAGGTTTTGTCGAAATTCTTGCCGCTGAGCAGACTTTTGAGCATTCCGGCTGGTATGAGGGCACGGCGGACGCTGTTCGCAAAAATTTTCCCCACTTTAGAACGCAAAATCCCTCATATTACATCATTTTGTCCGGTGATCAGCTGTACCGTATGGACTTGCAGGACCTTCTTAAGCAGCACGTTGACTCAGGAGCGGCCATTACCATTGCCTGTACCACCGTCACCCGTGACGCGGCAAGCCAACTGGGCATCCTCAAAGTTGATAGAAACAACCGAATCACCCAATTTCTGGAAAAACCCGGCCCAACCAAGGATATTTCCGATTTCAGGGCCCCGGCGGAGTTACGGCCCGACAAAGGCCGCGAAGACGCTTATCTGGGCTCCATGGGTATCTACGTCTTCAACGCCAAAACCATGGAAGAGTGCCTTGCCAACGAACTTACCGACTTTGGCAAGGAAATCATCCCCGCCGCCATCAACACCCATAAGGTCAACGGCTATATTTTTGAGGGCTATTGGGAAGATATCGGAACCATACGGAATTTCTACGAAACCAACCTGGAACTGACCAGCGTCAGGCCCCGGTTTGACTTCTACGATGAGGAACGGCCGATTTACACCCATATGCGCAACCTGCCCCCCTCCAAGATGAACTTCAGCAACATGAACCAGTCCATTGCCTCTGAGGGGTGTATCATCACCAACGCCAATGTTTCCAGCTCCATTGTCGGTATTCGTACCATTATCGAAACCGGTTCCAACTTAAACGGCGTGGTCTGCATGGGCGCGGACTTTTACGAGACTGAGGCGCAAAAGCTGCAAAATGCCGAGGCGCGCATTCCCAACGTGGGGATAGGGCGCGGGGCAATCATCAAGGGGGCGATCATCGACAAAAACGTCCGTATTGGCGAGGACTGCCGCGTGGGGATTGACGAAATCCGCCGCACCGACGGCAACTACGGGCATTACTACATCGTCGACGGCATTATCGTTATCCCCAAGAACACGGTACTGTATCCGGGGACGGTGATTTAAGACTCCATTTCAAGTAACACAAACGCGGTGTTAGTTTTCTCGATGTACGTCCGCTCTACCACGCGGTAGGTCAGGCGTTGCAGGGCTTCGCTGCGGATGTGCTCTTCTATCCTGGTTCCCGCGTTATTTGAAACTTCGGTGGATGTGCTTTGGATTCGTACCATGATCTGATCCGCCAGAGTCGCCGCCGCCGCCGCTTCCGCCATGGCAAACGCCGTATCCCTGTCGGCAAACGTTTTCTCCCCCGCCGCGTAGGTAAAGCCCGCCTTTGACGGCAGATTAAGGTACCATGTGGGGTAATTGGCGCGATCCGGCCTGGGCGCCGCGCGCGCCGTTGATCTGCCGGTGCTCACCATGCTGCCGATATCCGCGGGGATAGCCTCGTTGGGGAATTCACCGGAACGAATTACCGTGCCGGAGTAAACCTGCGGCTTGCCTCTCTGATCGCTGCCCATGCCCGCGCTGCGGGTAACCTCTTCCATGGAGATTCCCTGCCCGGGAACCACCTTCCCCTCCGACAAAAAGCCGTTGGTAAAATTCATGCGGGAGGCTTCGCCCATCTCCACGACGGTGGTAATATCCATGCCAAAAGAAAAAGTCCCATCGGGGCGGATTAAGGTGGGCCAGGGGGTAAATGAGGTCTCTTCGTTACCAAGATAGGTCCACGTGTAAAAACCGTCGCTGATTTTTACCAACTGCTGCCTGCCCGTCCCCTGATCGGTCATGTGGTAAACGCCGTCAAATGCGGGGCCCGCCCGTACGGAAGCAGGCAGCGGGGTTAAAGTCCCTTTAACAAAAATGCTGTTGAGCCTCCCGTGCTCTTCATGAAAGCCGTTCCACTGGAAACTGCCATTCCGGTTCACCGTACCCCTGATCGAAACATTTTCGGCGCAGGAAATAGCGCCCTTGTTGTCGATTAACAGTTCGATTTTCGTGATTGGATCGTACAGGGCGCCATCGGCAAAATTGGTGACCACCCCGGTGTATTTCCAGGTAACCTCCTGCACCACTTTCACCCCAAGGCTCAGACTCATGTTATACTCGTCCTCGATACCCTTGAAGGTGCGCTCGGTATCGTACTGATACCAGCCATTACTCAGGGGCAGCAGATTCGCCTGCCGCCCTCCCTGTGTGCCGCCTTGCGTTGCGCAGGAAAGGAGAACCAGCGCCGCCACACAGACAGCGGCCGTTATGGGAAACAATGTTCTTTTCATGGGAGCAGTATAGCACGGATTGCGGGGGATGGGGAAGGGAAGATTTTACCACGGGGGTTTTGGGTGTCAGACACCTTTGCGTTGCCCTACGCTAAAACCACTTGTGTAACATGGGTTTCTTGCTGCATTGCTTTGAGTTCCGCTATTTTCCTGTCTATTTCTTCAAACTCTTCTTTGGTAGGGTTAGTACCGCCGATAATAATTTCCTCATTTTCAAGAGCATTGAGAAACCAATTTAAGTCTACTTTTTCACCGGTGTCAAGATTATACATAACTCCCCCCTGTTAAAAATATTTGTCTATCAAATTTTTCGAGTCTTCTTCCTGAATAGCCATTATGCCTCCGCCTAAATGAACCGCTCCAAGTGTCTTTTCATAATGTTCAATAAGCGCTGTTTTTGCATGAAATGAAATTACTCCGTCAAATCCGCATTCCATAGACACTCTGCAACCATAAGCGACTAAATTACCTGCTACGCCAAGATATTTTTTGTCCTTCCCTCTGTTAAACAGCGCATTTTCTATGAGGTGCATATATATATGTTTCGCACGTTCCTCAAGCGACACTAAGCCGTGTATGGTTTGCGGTTCTTTTTCGGCAACCAGTTTATAAACGCGCCGTTCTGTTTGGTCATATTCAAATTTCCAGTTAAAAAGCCAGCCGTTCTTTTTGGTTGCTTCTTTTAAATCGTCTTTGGTGACGGGCAAGACAAGAGTGTTTAGTGTTTCGCCTGTCCGGGCGTTTTCGATTGATTCGGTGATTTTGTCTATTTCAAAATCAAGTTCCATGTTGAGAGTATAGCACGGATTATGGAGATGGGGAAGGGAAGATTTAACCACGGGGGTAGTTGTTCGTAAATCCCGCGTTTCCTATCTATCCAATGTCCAGATGATTTCAATTAACTGGTCTTCCTTGAAGACAAAGATTAATTCACTGCCTTCCGGTTTATATACAAGGTGATTATTATCATACATGGTATATTCGGTAAAATCATAATCATATATATGCTCAATTATATTATCCGGTTTACCGTATTTTTCAATGAGCAGCTGCATCGTAAAACCATCAGGGACTATTTCTTCAATAAATTGCCGGTATGTCCATTCATTTAATGTATTTTTATATGAACCACAGCCAGTCAGGATTATGACGCATAACAAAAATACCATAACCCTTTGGTAAAACAATTTTATTCCTGTTTCCTTCCCCCGCTTACACCACCACCTCGTAGGGGTCTTCGCGCAGTATGGGGTCTTCGCTGTCCTGATAGCCGTTGTCCGCCATGACGCTGTCTGGCGCAAAGGGGGTAGTTGGCAGCTTGCCGGACGGCAACTTGCTGTGGAGTTTTATTCTGCCGTCGCGGCAGCCGGCGTTGAAGATCGTGCCGGCAGGCCATGAGCGCTCAAGGAGGAGCTGCGCCAGGGGGTCTTCCAGTTCGCGCTGGATGGTGCGGCGCAGGGGACGGCCGCCAAATTTGGGATCCCAGCCTTTTTCAATGAGGAAACGGCGGGCGGAGGGCTGGACGCGTATGCGGTAATCGCGCTCGGCGAGGCGGGCGGAAAGTTCACCTAACTCTATTTCAAAGATCGACTCTATCTGCTCCATGCTGAGGGGATGGAAGACGACCACATCGTCAACGCGGTTAAGGAATTCGGGGTTGAAGAGCCGCCTGAGTTCCGACAATGCCTGGGACTCAATTTCATCCATACTCATCTGGCCGGAACCGGTGGCAAAGCCAAGCCGCGAGTCGCGGGAAATTTCGCGAACACCGGCGTTGCTGGTCATGATGATAACCGTGTTGCGGAAGCTGACCGTGTGGCCGAGGTTGTCGCGTAACTCGCCCTCCTCCATCACCTGGAGGAACAGGTTAAATACGTCGCGGTGGGCCTTTTCAATTTCATCAAATAATATGACACGGTAGGGGTTACGCCTGATTTTTTCGGTGAGGATGCCGCCTTCTTCATAGCCGACATAGCCCGGCGGCGCTCCCACGAGGCGCGAGGCATTGTGCTTCTCCATAAAGTCAGACATATCGATTCGCACCAGCGAATCTTCGCTGCCAAAAAGGTATTCGGCAAGCCGCTTTGCCAACAGGGTTTTGCCGACGCCGGTCGGCCCCAGGAAAATAAAAGAGCCCATGGGGCGGCGCAGCGACGAAACCCCGGCGCGCGAACGGCGTATCGCCGATGCGATGCGCTGTACGGCGTCATCCTGGCCAACGACCCGTTTGTGCAGTTCCGCTTCCATCATCAACATGCGCTTTGACTCATGCTCTTCAAGGTGCATGAGCGGAATACCCGTCGCCTGCGCGACCACGCGGCGGACGTCGTCTTCATCAACGGTGATATGCTCTTTGTTGTATGCCCGTTCCCACGCTACGCGGGCCTCTTCCAGACGCGCCCGCAGTTCGCGGACTTTATCCCGCACCACGGCGGCGTGTTCGTAATTCTGGGCGGTTACCAGTACGCTTTTTTCTTCGATAAGGTTGTGTATCTCCGCCTCAATGCCGGATATTTCCGGCGGCTCGTGGTTGTTTTCCAGTTTGCGCATCGCGCCGGCTTCGTCCATAATGTCGATCGCCTTGTCCGGCATGAAACGTCCGGTAACAAAACGTTTGGCAAGTTTGACCGCAAGCTCTACCGCCGCGCCGGTGTAGCGCACGCGGTGATGGTCTTCATATTTGGGTTGAAGGCCCCGGAGTATGCGCAGGGTTTCATCGACATTCGGCTCTTCAACTAACACGGCCTGGAAACGCCGCTCAAGCGCCGCGTCCTTTTCAAAATATTTACGGTACTCGGCAAGCGTTGTCGCGCCGATGCACTGAATGTCGCCGCGTGACAGTCCCGGCTTGAGCATATTGGAAGCGTCAATCGTCCCCTCGGCGCCGCCCGCCCCGATGATCGAATGTATCTCATCAATGAACATGATGATATTTCCCG
>JGI24698J34947_10000850_pt1 | contig 15362 bp, 8 predicted proteins | sample TergutMp193P3_FD_34947 | JGI IMG/M metagenome (IMG submission 34947) | reverse complement strand
TATCTAGTAGAGCTGCTGTCCCCGCCTTCAACAACAAACCATACAGGCGAGGAATTGCTGTTGCTACGCGACGTTTGAAGCATTCTAGCTCCCAGCGAGTTGTCATTAGAATATCCCGGAGCATTAAGAAGACTGCCATCGCCCTGGATTAGCTGGCTGGCATCGCCGTTAGCCATCGCCAGAGCCTGCCAACCAGAGCCGGTAGTGCTGTTGTTGTAGTTCTTCACCCATACCCTGTTAGAGCCTCGCTTCATGGCTAAAAGATGTCCGTATGTATTGCCGTCTCCGCTTCCGCCTCTGTGCCTTATGCTCACAAAGCCATACCAGCCATTCCCATCAGGGCCGCTGCCGTCATTCACGCTAATCCATCCCATTCCCGAATACAGGTTCAGCGAAAAATTAAATGAGCCTGACCTGCCGTCCGCTGGATTGCCGGACACCATGCCCTGCAAAAACAGGCGTTGAAGGGTTTCTTTTAAAATGAGGCTGCCGTCGCCCTGAATGACTTGGGTGTTGTTGCCGCCGCCCGGCTTGTCAAGCTTGGCGTCTAATTCACCAGCTGCCACCACTCGCTGCCATGCGGAGAAGCCGTCATGATTGTCTCTGGCGTTGCGCCAACACATACCGCCAAGGCCTGAATTTTGGCCTGACCATTCAATAAAAAGCTGAACGCATGAATTTTGGGTAGAGCCTTTGGAAGTCCATACAGTTCCATACATCGCTGGATAGCCTTCTCCGTAAACAGGGGTAGCGTAAGTGCCGGCAGGCCATGCGGAAGGATTGGAGCTTGCGGGAATTCGGCGTTTATCGCTTCCAATGGAAGTGCTACTTCGATGAGTTTTTTGGTGGTGGACATACAATCAACTTCTCTTTAATGTCACTTTAAATAAATTTCCATCCCTGTCGTCAAAAAAATCAATGTCAGGATATTTTGCCAAAGCTCTGATAATACCGGAACCGTAACCTCGATATGGTAACATATGGTTTGCAAAGGATGCTAATACCGGATTTCTTGTGTTGGAGTTTCCGTTTATTATATTATTAACGGTCAAATTGTTGGGTAAAGTACCGGGACTGATTATTTCAACACGGTTTCGGAAAACAAATACCCGCACAGGTGCTGAAATAAAATAATCACGATGAATCAAGGCATTGGAAACAAGTTCCTCAATTGCTTCTGGGGGAATCTCCGGTATTCCTAGGCTATTTATTCCTTGTTCGCCTTGAATATGGCGAAGATTTGAAACAATAAAACTGACTGTCTGGCGAAAAACATCTGACAACTTTCCTGTAATATCACGGCTGTCGTTGTATTGGGTTGTGCTAAGATCATTCGCATCAAAAGCACCTGCCCTGACAATAAAGGTTGGAAGTTTATATTGAGGCGTATTTGCGAAAAGCAAGGTTCCGCTCACGGTCAGAGAACCATCTTTTAAAAGATTCATATTTTCTAGGATTTTATGCAGCGGTAGTTTTTCATTTTCCAGTATTTTGCCATATCGCTTTTGAAAAAAATCTCCAAAATAATTTAAATCCAAATCAGCAATAGTGGCCCCTGAAACCGGAATCTCGTCCGCATGAATAAGATTTGATTTTTGAAACAGCCGCTGTATTTCCTCACGAGATGTTGCTTTGCGTTTATCAGCACCATTCTTAACCCAGAACACACCATTCTTGTCTTGATAAGGTCTATTGATACCGGAAGGAATATTAACAATCATAACAAGTCTGCCATTGATCTTTATGTTTTCCGTTACGGGATTTATGGCAGGTTGGACATTTTGGCTTGCAGTGTTGGAGATGAGTTGGTTTAATCGGTGGATGTCTTCGCTTGTTAATCCGGCGATTGTACCGTCATCGTTGATGCCGATAAGTATTTTACCACCTGCGCCATTACTGAAAGCTACCATATCGGCAGACAGAGAATCAGCGTTGGTTATATTCTTCTTGAACTGAAGACCGCTATCCTCACCTCTTTCCAAAAGTTTCAATAGTTCTATGGTTTCCATATTTGATAAATCTCCTTCCGACGATCAAATGCTTCTTTGCCACCTTCCATAATATTCACAATCAATTTTTGCTGTGCAATATCATCAAGACCACCGCTTTGAACGTTAATTTTTCCGTCCGAAAATGAACAAACGTGTATTTGTTCAGCATCTCCGAGTACGGGAATGTTCGGATTATGAGTGGCAAAAATGAATTGCACTGAAGGTTTCATTTCTCTAATTAATTTTATAACATCTTCATAAATTGTCTGGTTGTCAAGATCATCTTCAGGTTGATCAATGATAATTACATCATTTTCCTTTTGACCTAACACAAATAGGATCAATGCCGATGCCCGTTGACCGAGAGAATGATCCATGAGTTTCATGCCATGATAGGTAATGGTGAATTTGTTGGGAGTCTGGTAAGTCAGCAAGATTTTCAGATTTTCTTCAAAAAATTTAATAAATTTATCAGGATTACTGCCAAACAACTCTTTTGCGTTTTTAAAATCAGAATAGATACCGGTAAAATCTTGATATTTGCCAATGATGTTTTGAAATGTAACGTCTTTTACGCTACTTCCCTTGAAAATGCTTTTGAAATAATCACAAAACGCACTTCTGTCTTCTTTGTATTCTACCAAGAATTTCAATGCTGTATTGTTACTTGAAACTGTGTTTAATTCGGTCCTGATGATTTGAAATTCCTTGTTCCAAAGATCATTTAGTTTTTCCAACTCCTCATTCAGTTCAGTTTGAAGCTCGTTTTTTTGATTGCTGCTTTTTAAAAGCACCGCTAGCGTGGCTTCGGCGGATGCCAATTTCTTTTTTGAAGCCAAGAATTCATCGGTACTGATATTTTGCCCATTCGATATTTTAAGTTCTTCAGCAAGCGTTCGTTCAACTGCTGCAAACTCATCTACCAAATCATTTCTTGCAACGACAATTTTTTCATATTCTTTTTTCAATGTTTCAAGAACATTTTCTGACTTAGCCAATTCCGCCTTAATGGAATCAATGCTTTGAATGGCCATTGAAAATTCAGCATCAAACTGCTTAAAAAATTCGGCGTTGACGATTGATGAATAACCTGTATAGTTTCGCAATTCGTCTTCATGCTTTGCCAGCAAATCCCTTATATCGGCAGTAAACGCTTCAATCAAGGCAACACCTTCGCTTGTCTTTCGAATGTCTGTTTCAAAACCGAGGCGTTTTTGTAACTTTTCTTCTAGATTATGCTTTTTATAAAAATTCAAGCGATGCTCAGTGTCTTTTTTGATATTCTTTTGCTCTTCGATTAATTCTTCGACATTGCTAACCTTGGACAATTTATCAATTGCATCGGTAACTCTGATCTTCTGCTCGGCAATTTGACGGCGAATTTCGTCACACTTGGTTCCTATAAGTTTTTCAATCAAATCCTTTTCGGAACCTTTATCAGAGGCTGTAATTTCTTTTTGGCCAAAAAATAAAGGCTTGCTTAATACCGTTTCGCGAACAGATATACCAGGCTGTAATTTGTTATCAACAAATACATTTGCATTTTCTTTTAATATACGCCGTATCTGATATGGTTGATTATGGCGATCAATTGCATCTAGCACAACTTTGCCACCGCTACCAAGCGTACGTTCTACCAGTTTATGTTTGTACTCATAGTCATTGTCGTTCTCATCAAGTGGATAATTTAAAGCATAACGCAAGATTTCCAGAATTGAAGACTTACCACTGCCACGAATACCTATCAGCGTGTTGAGTTCCGGTGAAAAGCGGATTGTTTGTCTGTCAAGTGTTCCGCCCTCAAAACAAATTTGCCTGATATGTGAATGTGTATATTTGGGCGAATTTTCCAGACGCAAACGGCTCTCATGGTCAGTCAATGCGAATTTTACGGCTTCGAAGGTGAAAGCACCAAGTTTGAGATAGCATGGTTTTTTCTTTCCGATTTCGTCTATATTTTTTGGATCACTACCTTCTACTTCGGCGGGGTATGCTTTATTCAACCAACTTTTTACTTTTACACGACATTTCTCGTTTGGTTTATCGTGAGTACGAACCTTCTGAAATCCAAGTGTTCTGCGTTTAAAAAAATCATCTCTTCCAAGTTCCTGTAGTCTCCCACCTTCTAATTCGTTCCACAGTCCTCCTGCTTGTTCGACATGTGCAAAAATAACAAAAAAATCTCTCTGATAGCCTTCAAGTTTTTTTATGGTGTCAATCAAATTCAGAGAACTTCTACAATTTTCGTTTTCGTATTGTGCTGGTGTTCTGCCTGCAAATGCTACATTAAGAAATTGATTTATATAATCAGCGTTATCCAGCCATTCATCAGAAAAGACAATAATCGTGTGAATACCGTTAGCTCCATCATTCACTGATAGTTCAATGCCCGGTAGTAGAAAAACACACCGCTTCCGGGCTGTTTTTCGTAATGCCTTGAATTCACTAAAATCGAATTTATTATGATTGGTAATGACACCAATCCGTATACCCGTATTAATCAATGCATCTACATAGCTTGAGTAATAAGAATTTTCATCGCCTGAATATTTAAATTCATTGTCGGCTTTGGTGTGCAGATGAAAATCCGCTCTTACCCATTCGGCTCCATAAAGAAACAAATCTGTCATTCTGTACCTCGCTTCAATATTATTTCAGCATTATTAATCAACTCGATAATATTATAAGTCACGCTTGTAGCGGCAAAATCCGGGTGTATTTTGAACGGTTTTTTTAAGTAAACAGTCTGCATTTGTTTCTCATCCACTTCTACGATTGCCAAAATGTAATCATCGGGTTTGTTGAACGCAGTCAGTATTTCATTTTTTGTTACAGTTATGGTATCCGCACCTTTAATACGACCTTTTATTTCAATAAACCGAAGCGGTGCGGCATTACCGCGTATTTCCTGTGGTATAAGAGATTCTATATCATACCCGCGCTTTTCGGCACTTACATCGTGAGGAATATAGCCAAAAGACGATTCTATGTCCATAACAGCCTTTATGGCAGCAAGTTCCGTCTCTCGCCGGGATTGCGGATTAACATTATAGGAGTCCTGAATTTTTCCCTGCAATTTATTCAATAACCCGCATGGAATCACCAAAGCACCTCCGATTATTACAGGTGGCATTGCGGAAATGATACGTTCTGCTTCTAGTTCGGCAAGGCGTTTGTGCATACGGGCTACCAGTTCTTCTGCCCGTTGGCTTGCGATTTGGGAATTCAGGCGGGCATTTATTTGTCCAGCATCTTCTTTTTGTTTTAGATCGGCGGCACGAAAGTCCCAATATTGGATTTCTGCGGTTAAACGTTCTTTAACAGCTTTGGCAATTTTTTCAATGAGCTTTGTTTTACGTTCCCGTACTTCACGAACATGTGTTGGAATAATTTGTGAAACAGCAAAACCTACCGCAATATCTTCAACATTTTTTTGCAGCCATTTTTGATTGCTCAAGAAAGAACGGATTATTTTTTGTTCATCTTCGGTTGCTGCCCGGTAGTCCAAATATGGTGCGTAGCCGGCATTAGCAGCCGAACCATCTTCTTTTATTTCAACAAAATGAATATGTTTTGATATAACTCGTTTATTTCCGCTGGGAAGAACCACTCCATCCTGAACTGAATCTTCAATATAAAACAGTAGGCGGGCATCAGAGCCGTAATCGCTGTCGTCAACAAATACCACGCCGCGTTTCAATACATCTCCGTTCCGCTCTCGTATCAGGTCAATAGTTGCTTCTAACAGAGGATGACCGGGAACAATGAGAGAAGCAGGAACAAAACCAGGCACATTTCTATAAGGTTTGTCAAAGCAAACCCTTTCATAACGGGTCAGTACCGGTTTGCCAAAACCTATTTGCATATCACGGTTACGGATAGCAAAGGGAACTGTGCTGATTTCATAACGTCCGTTCTCACGGGAACGAATTTTTCCGCCAATATCTGTGAATGCTTCAATAAAAAATGCCTCAATAAAGTGCGGCTGGAGTTTGTGAGTTTCCATGCGCTCCATGTCCTCGCGGATTTTCATAACTTGATGAATGTCCATTATATCTTTGGTCAGGGCATACTCATCAATTAAGCTTTTAAGTTTTTCCGTGTCCAAGGAATTATCTACTACCCGATAAAGCCGGGAACGCACATCTTCCTTTTCGTTGTAGCGAATTGCTTCGATTAACAGTTCCCGCAAAGATCGATTTTCAAATGTAAGTTTGCCGAGAATGTCAAACACTTTGCCTTTAAGGGCTTCACGCTCCTGTTCCAGTTTTTCAAATAGACGCTGGAAAACCATACCTTCGCGGGTTTCTTTGGCAACAAGATTCCATAAATGGCAGACTTCGGTTTGACCGATACGATGGATTCGACCAAAACGCTGCTCAAGCCGGTTAGGGTTCCAAGGCAGGTCATAGTTCACCATCAAATGTGCCCGCTGCAAATTGATACCTTCTCCGGCGGCGTCGGTAGCGATAAGAATACGCACTTCCTTGTCTTGTCTAAAGAGTTCTTCAATTTTTCGCCGTTCATCCCTAAGCATACTGCCATGTATAGTAACTACAACACTCTCATTTCCCAGAAGTGAACGAATTTTATCGGTAAGATAACGAAGCGTGTCACGATGTTCGGTGAAAATAATTAGTTTTTCACGCAATCCATCGGAACCGAACATTTTACCGTCATCTTGCAAGAGCCTAGACAACTCTTTCCACTTGCGATCTTCACCGCTAGTCCTTACGATGTTTGCTTTATTTTCCAGATGTTTTAGTGTGGCGATTTCCGCTTCAAGTTCAGTTATGGTAGATGCGGCAGAAGCTTGGTCGCTTACTTGTTCCTCGGCTTCTTCGGCTTCACTTGACGGAAGATCGTCATCATCGTAATCATCGGCATTCGCCAAATTTGCAAAAGATATGTTGTACTCTGTGGCACGATTGCCAAGGCGTTCTTCGGCAAGTCGGTTTTCAAGCCGTTCCTTCCGGCGTTTCAGGGATTGATAAATTGCTTCGGGTGAAGAAGCAAGGCGACGCTGCAAAACAGTGAGTGCAAAACCAACAGTGTTTTTACGCTCGTTATTTAGATCGTCCGCACGGTTAAATTCCTCCTGAACATAGTTTGTAACTGCTGCATATAAGTCTGCCTCTATAAGAGACAAATCATAATTGACAGTATAGGCAAAACGATCTGGGAAGAGCGGTGTTCCGTCGAATTTGAGAAGTTCTTCCTTGACGAGACGGCGCATAACATCAGACACATCTACAGCCTGATTTCCGCTTCGCACCACTCCTTCAAAACGATCCTGATCTATAAGGGACATAAAAAGCTGAAAATCTTTTTCTTTACCATTATGAGGTGTAGCCGTCAGTAAGAGGAAGTGCCGAGTAATGGAAGACAGAAGCTTACCCAAAAGAAAGCGTTTTGTGTATTTTGCTTCTTCTCCCCAAACTGTTGCAGACATCTTGTGCGCTTCATCGCATACAATTAAATCCCAATCGCTGACCCGCAGTTTTTCTTGTATTTCTTCACTACGGGAAAGTTTGTCAAGGCGTGCAATGCAAAAATTAATTTCAGTAAAAATGTTACCGGATATCGCCGATTCAATTTTGTCATTAGTTAGTATTTCAAAATAAAGATGAAACTTTCGAAAAAGCTCGTCCTGCCATTGTTCCGCCAGATTTCCAGGTGAGACTATCATGCAGCGTTTCATATCACCACGGACAATAAGCTCTTTCAAAAAAAGTCCTGTCATTATTGTTTTTCCGGCACCGGGGTCGTCTGCAAGTATATAATGAAGTGGGAGACGGGAAAGCATTTCCTGATAAACTGCCGAAATCTGATGTGGTAACGGCTCAATTTCTGAGATATGTACCGCAAGATATGGGTCAAAAATATGAGCCAAATGGATGCGGTATGCTTCCGAAACCAGCCTGAGAGAATTGGCATCTGCATCAAAACTCCACGGCAGGCTGTTTTCACCAACACTCAATCGTTCTTCCTCCTCCCTATATAAAAGTCGACTGTCAAGCTGCCCACAGGTATCTTTGAAAGTAATCTCTAACACGGCGTTTCCATACCACTTGACTGCTATAATGCTAACAGGTGCGTTTCCGGCAATGCCGACCACACTTGCTCCAACAGTTATATCTTCAAGCTTAGCCATTATAGACTGTAAGATATAAAATTTTAACCTAAACCTCCACTCAGACACAGCTTAACCCCTTGGCTAAGTCTCCGGCAAACTGAAGGCTCAATGATTGTTTTTGACAAGAATGCAGGCAAAACATGGGAAGAGAGGATTTTTATGAGGGAAGAATTTCGTAGGCAAAAATCTCTTGATCCAATCCCTTCTTGTACTTGTGAAGTAATGTTATTAATTCTTTTAAATTATTTTCATCAATCGTCTCCTCATCAAAAGCCTCTTTCTGAACAGCATACCTATCTCTATTTCCATGACTTGCAATCATTTTTTCAATATTTGCCGGTATAAAAAATGAAGCTTTATCTGTGAGATATTTTTTATACTCATTTAAATAAATTCCAATTCCAGCAAAATCAAAATCGCCAAAATGCAAATATTGATTTGTAATAGATTGTAGCCATTTTATCAAATCTTTGCTTTGTTTTTGAGGATAACGGCATACAAATAAAGGTTTTATGTGTTTGAATAAGTATTGTTGTTTATCAATATGCCTAAAGTTTTCCGGATTTTCAATTCCAACTATTGTAATATCTGTAGGTATGCTAAATTTTTCAAAATCATAAATAAATTGAAATGTACCTTTTAATGGATTAAGTATTATATGTTCTTCGTTGAGCATTGCTTGGATTGGAGAATAACAATTTATCAAAAAACCTTTAAATGTTCGCCCTCCTTTCAATTTGGAATTAGATGAAATAGCCGTTGCTTCCGCACGAGTTAAGTCTGTTTTTATTAATCCGTCAATATAATTTCGTAAATCAAAAATTCCATAATGATTTTGCAAAAAATCATTTAAGGCTTGTTTTTGCGAAAGATAAATCAAAGTTTTACTTCTTCCAAGCATTTGTTTTTTCAAAATACCATTTTCAAGCATTTCTTTGACAATTGTATGTTGTATTCTACTATAAGGAATTTTTTCTCCGTTTTGCAACAAGATCAAATTTTCTGCTATGGAAATAGGTAATTTCATATTTCTGTATATTGAGTGATTATGCGTTTAACTTTGGTAATGTTATTTTTCTCATCTTTATGCAATTTGTAAATATGCGTAAAAGCTAAAGCATCATTCTCTATAGGCGATCCATTGATTAACCAAATATTACGTTCGTTAGCAAATTTCAAGATACCACGTACATTGTTTGGATGAAGCTTGCCTATTTCATCCATCATGCAATGCAGTTTAAAATCTTTAAATTTTTTCGAGACATTTTCTTTGAAAACATTGAGCAACATAATATTAACCATAGCTTTTACTAAGGTATCTGTACCTTCAGAACCAACATTTGATAATTTTTCCACCCAACCAGTATCATTTTGATTTTCCTCTATTCTGAATTTTAACTCAAAAGAATCCGATAAGGAAATATAGTCTCTTTTCGATTCATTGATTTTTTTGACAAATTGCTTGAGTAAATCAACCGCCTCTCTGTTTTTCTTTTCATCAGAAAATAAATTAAATAAATTAACAGAACCAAGTTTCATTCCATTTTCATTATTGTATTTTTTTATCTCTAAAAGCAATTGGAATATTTCATTTTTACTGTTCTCAACTTTTAACTCTATTCGTTTAATTACTCCTACAAAGTTTTTTTCAACAAAATCATTGTTGATTTTTGTGATAATCACCTGAATTTTACTTGATTCTGCTAATAAATTTTCTGTTTCAGTTCCGATTGTAGAAACTACATCAGCAAAACGTTCATTCATTTCTTTTTCAATTTGTTCAATCTTTTTTTCTTCTATAAAATCAGAAAGTTCTTTGGCAAATACAAGATATGTATTTTCGTCAGTAAGTTGCTTGGGAAATTTTAAAATATTATTTTCGCTGAATTTTCCTAGAAAATTAATAATATTTATATATAACTCATTTGCTTTTTCATTTCTTTTATTATGTATTGATTTTATATCATCTATCAAAATACTTACACGCTTTTCTGTTTTTTGTATTTCATGATTAAAAAAATAAATCTCAATAGATTTAAATAAATCTTGACTTTTAAATCCAGCAAATTCATCAGTATCTCTCGAAATAATAGCAATTTGTTCGTTTAGGTCTGCAATAATAGATTGAATTACAGTTAATTTTTTATTTAATTCAATCATTTCTTCTTCATGTTTTAATCTTTCAAAAGTCAACCGTTTTTCTGCTTTTTGTTTTTCTTGTTCAAATTCATGAATTTTATCTATAAAACTTTTCTTTTTCTCTTTATATACAGCAACAAAGTCCCTATTATTTTCGATGAATTTTAAATCTTGACTCAATATTTGTAATTTATTTTCAATTTCATTAAGACGTTCGGTATCTATGCCTTTATCAAATAATTCTCTATTTTTACGTTCATAAACATTTTCTTTTTGTTGTTCAAATTCTGTATTCTTAAACTTTATTGCTATTTCAATATCATTTAATAAGGCATTTATCCTATTCTTTTCATTTTCTATAATCTCATCCCGTTCTTTTTCTTTTGTGATTATAGTTTTATTCTGTTCTTCTTCTAAATCTTCAATTTTCAATTTTGCCTCCTTCGTTTTCTCGGCAATTTCTTCTATTTCTTTTTCCAAAATTTCTAATCGTTTTTTGCGTTCTATATCTGCTTTATTTTTTAACTCATTAAGTTCTATTGTTTTATCCGAAAGCTTCAATATAGAATGTTCAAAATTATATTCTATTTCGTAAAAAATTTCTTCCTTCTCTTTTATTTTTGGTGAATATTTATTTTTTAATTTCTTCTTATCTTCATCTAATTTTATTCCCAATTCAAAAATAGATTGTTTAAATAATTGTATTTGCTCATTCAATTCCGATTTTTCAGCTTCGTAATCACTTATAGTCTTAACTGTCTTACCAATTTCATTCAAGTTAATTTCGATGCCATAAAAATTACCATTTTCTCCTGCAAAGCGAGGACTTAAAGATGAATTAAACAGCACATTTTTATTATCTATTACTTTTCCTATAGTTTTCTCCCAACTTGGATAATTTTCTGTAAGCCAGCCATATAAAGAATCTTTGCTATTATTTATATACGCTTCTATTTCGGCAATTTGTTTCTTTGTATTTGCTATTTTATTCTCTATATTATTTTTATTCTGTTCAAAATCTTTTTGAAAATTTCGTCCATCGAAATCCCATTCCTTGCGAATGATTTCTATTTGTTTTGATAAACTTTCTTTTTCAATTGGTAATTGTCTTATAGAATTATTTAATTCCTGTATTTCTTTTTCCAAACTCACAATTTCCATTTCAAAGAAGTGCATATATTTGATTTCTTCTTTTTTAATTCTCAAATCATTAGTAATTTGTATTTTGTTTTCCAAATCTGCTCTTAAAAATTCAACTTGTTCTTTATGCTCTTCTCTAAGAGAAAAAATTTGTTTGCCGAATTTTTCTGCAATATTGCCTTTAAAAGTCAAAAATTCAGCATAAATTTCATTTTTATGAGCATTTTTTTCATTCAGAAAATCTTTGTATTGATTTTCCAAAGCATCAAACAGAGCCTTGAATTTCATCTCTATGTCGGTAAATTGTGCAGAAAGTAAATTTTTTTCATTTTGTAAATTAGACAATTCCATTTTAAAATCATTTTCTTTCCCTACTTTAACAATTATTTCCTGAATGTTTTCTTTATCGTAATATTCAATAAGGGTTTTCGCTTCTTTTAAATTTTCATCCTGAATACGAATATCGCCATTAATCTTTATCATTATTTCATTAAAACATTCCTTTGATTGAATTAATTCTTCATTTAAAATAATTTCTTGATTCTGTTGTGTTTTTAATTTTTCCGCTAATTCAGGTTTTTTTCGTTCATTTTCATTTACAGCATAAGTTAGTTCTTTGGCGAATTGTATTTTTTCTTGTTCCAAACATTTGATAGCAATATGAAGTTTTGAAATGTTTTCTGCTAGTGATGCAGTAGAAGGTGTTTTAAATCTACGAATATCCATTAATTGCATTTCAAAATCATTTAAATGATGAGTGTATTTAGTTAAATCTATTTGTATATTGTTATCCAACGATAAAATAATAATTTGTTTAATAAATTCTGCTTCCATTTTTGAATTAAGAAATACATTTTGGATTGTTTTGGGAACTTGTTGATAATCCTTGCTTTCAGAAATAGAATATTTCCTCAATTCATATTTTTTGCTTTCATGATTTCCATAAATAATATCACGATATTCTCTATATTCTTCAATTTTTCGCTTTGTGTAGAAAATTTTACTTGCATCAAGCCGTTGCGCTATGCCATCCCAATTATCCGGTACATTTCCATTTTCATTGATAAAATAACTCTGATTGTATTTTCCGTCAAAAAAGCGAAAGCAAACTTTATGTTGCGATTTATAAGAAACGACGCAAAACTCCCCATCTTCGCGAATGACCTCGTAAATAATATAAGAATTAGAATTACTGAAATAATAATCCACATAAGAGGATTTTTGTTTTGGAATACCAAGCCCTTGAGTATCTGCATTATAGAAAAATAATATCGCTCTGAGCAAAGTACTTTTTCCAACACCTTGTGTGCCTATAAAATGGACGTTTCCATCAAGGCTTATCTCAGTATATTTTATCTGAGCACTATTGATAAATATAATTTTATTCAGGTATCTCATTTTGTACTTCCTCAGGGATATTTATATTCATAACTAATTCTTTCAAATACTTGAATGATGTTAAAACTTTATATGTTTTTGAAATTTCATTTTCTATATCAATAAAACCTTCTTTACATAAATTTTCCACAACTTTGCCGATAATTTCATCATAAGGCGTTCTATCATCCAATTTTAATACTTTTCGCAAACCATCAACTTTATTTTTCAATACGGCATCCACTTTTATTTTTACGGCTATTTCATGAATAGTAAAGCTATAGCCAGGAACAAAAGCACTATTGCAGGTTTCAAAAAAATCCAATATATCAATCCATTTACAGGCCGTTTCTAATTTGCGTTCTAAATCCACTTTAGATTCGTTCTTGCGTGAAAAATAGTAAAACTCATCGCCTTTTTCTAAAATAAAGCCAATCGCAGAAAAATACTCATATAAATTCTCATATTCATCGTCTATTGTTTCATATAATTTTATTGTGCGGTTATTTGTACTATTTGAACAAATAAATTGTCCGCTACTCAAGATATCAAATATTTCATCTGTCTGCTTGGGTATATTCATATTCTTTTCTCATTTGGGGTAAACGACTGCATATTCAATATTATCATGTTTTAAAAATTTATCAGATAATTCCAATTCTCTCTCAAATAAAGAAATTATCTGACAATAAAAAGTTACGCGCTCTTCGAAAGAAACCTCACGAATAAATTGGTAATCCATTATAAATTGAAATAAATGCTTTCCTGTTTGTTTAAAATCATTTCTTACTCTGTCCAGATTAATATAGATTTCATTCTCCGTGTCTAATTTTCTTTCTTTATCTGTTAAATTCTCTGCCAGATGTTTTGCCGGATTGATTGTTGAATTATAACGAGTCCTGACTTTTTTAATTAATGCATAACTTTCATCTTGTTGTAAATTTTCAATAGAAAGCTTTAAGTGATATGAAGGTTTTGCTTCAAAAACAAGAGCTTGATTTTTTGATAATACTTCATAAATATCTGTCTTATGCTTAATCTCAAATTGGTCACGTAAATATTTCAATTGTTTTAATTTTTCTACAAATTTACTTTTATATTTTGTCTGATTGATATATTCAATAATTTGCTGGCGTATTTCAATCAAATTATGCCGTGATTCCGTTAAATCTAAAATCAATTGGTTACGAATTTCCTTTAATTTTTCATCAATGGCTCTTTTAAAAAATGTGTGTTCTTCTTCATTTAGCAGATGTTCGGTTTGTTGAATTAAATTTTGAATTGATTCTAATTTTTGCTTGTGGTTTTCGAGTTTAGCAAGTTTAATTTTATAATTTAGCTCGACTTTGAAAGCGTTATCAATATTGCGATTCAAATCAACAATGTTTCGCATAGTGCTTCTTCCAATTTTCTGTAATATTGATTTTACATTTTTCAAATATTTGAAACGTTCATTCTCTGAATTTGATTGTAAATAATATATGATATTTTCTTTTACCTGTTGTATATTTTCATTGATATACGAAGTATTAATTTCTTCATTAACTTCTAAAACATTTTCAAAAAAACTCAAAAATTGGTCTTCCAATTCAAGATATGCTCCATTTTGGATAATGATTTTTTTATTGAGCAGTAACTTGACAATATCTTCATTATCTTCCAATAATTCCACAGCATATTCATAACGATACGCAGTTTTACGTTTATCAAACATTTCAGTAATCAGCTTACTGCCTCTGCTTAGCGTATTAAATAAATCCCGAATGGAGCTAAAATAGTTCATGTTCTCCTAAAAATAGAAATATTTACCACTGAATTTCCTTACATATTCGCTTTCATCTGTTTTATGCTCCGATAATATTCTGATTGCTTCTTTTGGGTTATCCTTGAAATACGGCTTGTTTGTCCAGATTCTTAGCCCTTCGGTAACAGCCCGTCTGTGATTTTTATTTTCACTGTTTAGCCATTCATCTATTATGCCTAATGATTTTTCATATAAGTTATTTGTATAATCAGCAACATCTGATTCAATAATATCAGTGGTTATGAAAATATGGCAGATTATATTTCCTCTTTGCTATTTTGTTCTTGGCTTGCTCAAAAACAGGCTGGAAATTTGGAATCCAGGGCAGCTGGCTATGCGGAGCGATTAGGCACAGGAACGGTAAAAAAATGCGAGGAATTTGGCAACGCTTGGGCAAACGCATCTAAATTTTGAGTTTTGGTCAAGTTGTGCCTAGAGCCAGTTTGCACTGGATTTTCTGCCTTTTTACCACTTATCATACACTTACGTATCCAAGTCACGGCAATGTATTACCTCTTTTTCTATATTATGTTAGCTAAAAGGAGCATAGACTGTCATGTTGTATAAAATCAAGGATTATATCCAAGATTTGCAGAAAAGGGGAATATTAACTTTCACTTTGCGTGAAATTCGTGAAAAATTCCCGTCTTTTTCCGAAATCGCAATAAAAAGCACGCTGAGGCGGATTTCCGGCAATAATATCATATCCGTTAGAAAAGGATTTTACGCCATAGTGCCCATCAGTTATGCCTTGCGTGGAACTATTCCGCCGGAA
>JGI24698J34947_10000849_pt1 | contig 15366 bp, 18 predicted proteins | sample TergutMp193P3_FD_34947 | JGI IMG/M metagenome (IMG submission 34947) | reverse complement strand
GCCTCAAATTCTGTTTGCAGCCTGTCCTGTATGCCTTTTAACAGTTCATAGTTTTTCTTCCGTTTTTTCATGTCGATGCGCACGCCAAGCTGTTTCATGCCGAGTATGATTTTTATTAGCTCAAAATTAGTAAACAGCGCGTCCATGCACTCCGCAAAGTTTTCATGCACGGGCTCAAAGCCGGTCTGCATAGAACGGGAAGTAATAACCATTTTTCCCGTTAAAAACTCCCTTTGCTTTTCCCAAATGCGCACCGGCTGATCCGCATCGGATATGACATATTCTTTTATTTCTTTTTCATACCCCGCGTCCCACAGCTTCTTTAGGTGTTTTCTGAAGTCGCCTTTATAGCCGAGTCTGTCACATATTACTTTCAACGGCTCTGAACCTTTCCGCTCTCTTAAATACTTCCATGCCAGCGCGTCCAAATGATACATTTGATATTCATCAATAGACGCTTCGGCAATGGCAACATCGACTAACGCGCATTTTACCTGGGCTGCTTTTAACCCATGCTCGTAACACAGCCAGCCGAGATCGTATATGATGTTCGCGCCTGCGAGGGTAACTTTCGGGTCAAGCAGCAAGTCTTTTACTGTCTTGCCACCATTACCTATCAAGGCTCTTTTTGCGCCTGTCTGCGCGTTATACAAGCCGGTTACAATTATTCCGCCTTCGCTGTAAACCCAGGAAGCACCCTTGTCGGTAAGGTGAGGATCGTCTGTTTCAATGTCTAAGCCGTAAAGTTTCATTTATTTACCTCCTCCCACCAGCAGTCCCATCCAACTCGGCGCTTTCTTGCAAATAGTTCTATACGGGTTCCTTCAGGGAATAATTTTTCTAGCATCTCATAAACTGCCTGCGGTTTTGTACTGTGCGTTGTAGAAGGCTCACGTATCACGGTCGTGTATTTACCCCTGTACTCTTTTATAGGCATCAGCATTTTTTTAGGCAAATAAAACCATAAAAGATATTCATGCGAAAAACGCACGGTAAAAGCAGGAGCAATACCGTTTTCTTTGTCCCATACAAACCTTGCGTGTAATTTATAACCGCACTCTGCCATCATTTGCTCTGTGTCATGCAAATACTTATCTATAGTCCACATAAATACGTTGTGTTTTTCTGCGGTCATCGCAAAAAATTGTTTATGTACCTGTTTTATTTCTTGTAAAGTCATTGTGGGGTAATCCAACTCTTTTCCCTGATTTGGTCGCGCTTTTCTTGCGTTACCTTTCTCCTGCGGCCACGGCGGATCAGTGTAGATAATATTATACTTTGCGCGTAACTTCATTTTTTCTCCAACTGCGCGAACATTAACTGCTGCGGCAGTATGTCGTAACAAAACCATGATGTGTTAAACCACACCGAGCCTCCGGTAAATTCAACACGCCGATCCAACACCAGCAAACCAAAACTCCCTTCAGGCATTGCCCTATACAACTTTCCTCGCCAAATTCCTTCCAGCGCCGTAAGCGGCATAAGCATTGCCCAACCTGCGTCTGCCATATCTGCAAGCGTTGTACAGCGCATAATAAATTCATCTTTCAATGAATACGGTGGATTAGTTATGATATAGTCGTAATAAAAATCCGGCGTATCTTTTAAGAAGTCAAACTTTTTCTGCGAAGTAGAAATAACTTTACAGCCGTACTTCCGAAAAACTTTTGTTATTTGACTTTTCCCTGTTGTATCGGTCGGCTCCCATATCACCGAACCTCGCGGAATATAATTTAATAATGGTTCTACTGCATAAGCCGGAGTGTCAAAATGATCATGTTTCTTATTCTGCATATAGCCGATCATTACTCTCTTCATGCCGCAAACTCCTTTGCCAGATCAACTAACATATCCAGCCCGTACCTTCCTTTACTCGCGACCAGGTACAGCCCCAGTTTCGCCCTGGTACATGCCACGTATAGCCCGCGCAATTCTTCGTCTGAATTCATCTGGCGGTTCTCATATACTTTCCTTGTGCAGTCAAGAAACGCTGCGACATAATCGGCTTCGCCGCCTTTAACGCGGTGGATCGTGGAAAGCAGGAGAAAAGGCTCGGCTTTAGACATCTCTACAAGCCTGTCAATCCCGTATTTCTGCACGTAGTCAAAGTACGCGTAGCGCCGTTCTGACGGGATTAAATCGCTTTCAATAAACTCATCGTTAATGTCCTTAATGTTATGTTCCCTGCAAAAATCGTCTAACACGTCTTTGCTGCTGAAACCGATTTTTCGGAAATTGTAATAACGCTTTATCTTCATAAGCTCCCGTTCTGAAACGCAGAAGCCTTTTGCCGTATGATAAGGAATGACAAGCTGCTCAAGGCAGCCCGCTATCTCGTCAATAAAGCAGTTATTGCGGAACAGCAGATACCAGCGGTACGGCATTGAAACGCTTTTTATTGAATCTCTGCGTATCCGGTGCATTAATAAATTACGGTCGGCAATGTCTTCGACAAAACCTTCAATATCCCTTGCCGGTTTGAAGTCTTTTTCTATCTTGTCCGTTATAACTGCCGTGATGCCCTTAGCGAACCTGTACACTGCCGCGGGCAGCCGGTACGATGTTTCCAGTTTTACCGCTTTATACTTATTTGCGAGGCACACAAGCGTTCTCGGCGACGCCCCCGCGTAAGTAAAAAGTGACTGATAATCATCGCCTGCGATTACGACCTTTTCGCATAATGAAAACGCTATTTTGCACACTTCCCACTGAAGGAGCGTCAAGTCCTGCGCCTCGTCAATAAACGCGGCTTTTACGTGTACCGGCTTATTCCTGTCTCTAAACTGCGATAAGCAGTCGTGGAAATCCACAAGCCCTTTTATTTTTTTGAAACTTTCAAACGCCTTTGTTAGATATTTATACCGTTCTTCGTTATACATCGTACTGTGTATAAATATGCCTTTTGCGCTTCCGTTGCGGACTGCGTCGTATCTGGCCAGCAGTTTGTCGTCATCGGTCTGTTCCTCGTATGCTTCGCTTAACGTTACCTTAAAGCCTAATGCCTGATTAAACGCCCTCATGCCGTCTTTTGTAATAATTGATTCATGCTTCAATCCCAGCTCTCGGAAACATAGCGCGTGAAGCGTCTTAAAATGGATAAGGTCGTCTGCTGAAAGCTGCGGGTTCGCCGATAATGCGCGTTCAATGCCGTGCGCCACGCCCTTGCGCGTATACGTTACAAACGCGATTTCGTCAGGCCGGTAGGTTTTCAGAAGCTCCGTCACCTGATCCATAATTGCCGATGTCTTGCCCGCGCCGGCTGCTGCGAGGAATACGGTAACATCGTCAGCGGCAAATGCCATGCTTTCAGGCGTTATCATTTTCCCTCCTCTTTTAAATCAGCTAAAAAACTTTCACCTAACCGCTTGCGTATATTGCGCAAATAGAACGCCTGCTTTTTATGCACTAAATCTTTAAGTATAAGCCGTCTAAAAAGATAAAGTTGTTCACCAGGCGTAAGGTATATTTCCTTTTCCCGCCAATAATATACTCTCGATGCAAAAAGAAAATGATAGTCCCCATATTTCCACGGATCTTTATTTTCTTTTGCAGCGTCCATTGCTAATTCCTTTAATTGCTCTACCGCAGGTTTCCTTTTTTGACGAATTTCTCCCTGCGTTTCAAGCTGCGCTACAAGCACCCACTCAACAATTCCGTGTTCAAATCCGTCAAGCCATTCTTTAATTTCCTGCGCCACAGCAGAATTGCTCTTGCCTACAGGCATAAAGAAAGGTGCAATATCCATTATCGGCATACAGTTACCTCCGTTGAAAAAACAGCTTAAAATTTTGTATCTCCATCACTCTCTTGCTCCTTGTCCTCTTTGTCCAATTTATTCTTCTGAAGAATATCCGCAGCGCCCTCGTATACGTCCTCGTAAAATGCATTCATGGCCAGCAGTTCCGGCGTTTCCAATTTCTTCCAGCATTTGATGCTTTTCCGCTCGCCTTTAGCCGTTTCATAAGTTAATTCCGCATCTTGAACGCACTGCTGCTTATCAACTAGCCAAGTCCCTAAATTGACTCTTCCCAACGTGTATTTTTCCATTCGTAGGAAATCAAGCAGCCCTCTCGTGTCAAAATAGTAAGCGCCGTCCGCGTGGTATACTTGCCCGTTCTTAACCATGTACGGCTGTTTATTCTTCTGAATCTGCTTATGCGTTAAAAATTTCATAAAAGATTCGCGCAGCATCGCTATTTCAGTGGTATCCGCTGCCGAAGGAACTTTAATTATCCGGCCAGGATCGTCGTCAATATTGGCCAATCCCTTGAGGACGGTATCTATCCAGTCGTTTTGTTTTACCGTAAACGGGACCCAGTTCAAGTCGCGCAGGCAGTTCGCCTGTACTGCTGACTGATTTAACAGATCTTTATGACAGTCAATATGAACAGTCCTAAAATCTTCCCCCTCCTTTATCCGCACTTGCCACGTATAATATGGTTCTTTACCTCCACCCGCTTCATACTTTGTCAACAGCCCCCAGCAGTTCGCGCCGGTAAACCTATTGTTTTTGTCACGCTCCGGCCCGAATTCCCGCAGCCTGCACAGCCTCTTGTCGCAGTAATCAGAACAGGGCGATTTTTTGCACGAATACGCCTCGTAATTCTTCTCCTTATCCGTAACGGAGTTGTAAACCGATGTTACGTCTCTCTCTTCCAAAGGCGCTTCAAAGCAGTTGTTCATTTCCTCAAGCAGGCTTTTTTCAAAACCGTCCCCGTACTTTTTCTTCAGGTAAACCGCCGCAGAAAACAAAAAGTTGTTGCGACCGTCATTTTCAGCCAACGCGCCCGTAAGCAAAATCATTTGTATGCAAAACGGCGCATCGCTGTACGGCAAGCTGCCCAACGCGTCCTGTATTTCCCTTACCGAAGTAAACATGCTTTCCATGACCGGAATCGCCTTCTCAATCCCCACCAATTTTCCTTCGGCAGTAAGCATCTTGTTTTTGCAGCCGCCTTTTTCCGATGAATTATAGAAAGGCAGAAAGAGGCAGTTCACGTTTTTGTCGCCAGGAATGAATGTCGCCTGTTTCGGAAAAACCTCAACCTTGCTCTTTTTCTTGTCGTTTACAAACAGCCTGTTTAACCCAAACGCCTCCACAATTTTATTCAGCGCTTCAATTACCTTTTCGCCAGGCTCTGCTTCTGTAAAAAAGAAGTACAGATGTAAGCCGCCCGACTTAGATAAAAACGCCGCAAACTTAAAACCCAACTGGTACAGCCTGCGTACCAGCCAGGTAAAATTCGCATCGTAAACGTCAATGTCAATTGCCGCAAAATAGCAGACATTGTTCTTCTCCTTCGTGTTGCACAGCGGAGCAATGGCAACGCCGTTGCCGCCGTTCAAGTGTTCCCTATAGCGTTCTCTCGTAACCGGAACTAAATCCCCCTTCTCAAAACCTTCCGGTATCTTAGGGAAACTTTTCGTCCCGTAAACGGCAAACCCGCACCATGAAGCCTTCAGCTTCCCTTCTTTCTCCGCAAACGGCTTTTGGTGGCGTACAAAAAACGCGGAATTGCCCTGGAAAATCCGATAGAACGCTTTGAGGGTGTTATCGTTGGACATAGCAGCCCCCCCCCTGATTAATTTTTAAGCGTTACAATCATCGGATTGCCTATGCGCACGTCCACTGCGTTAAGCGCGACATACAAAAAACCGCACACTTTTACAGCGGCTAATTTTGCCGCCATCTTATATTTCCTGTTCTGCTTGAAATCTCTAACCCTGAAAAAACTTGCCTGCCGGTATTTGTATTGGCTGCCTATCGCGTTGAGACTGACAGTTACCAACGCAGCATTAGGCAGAGAAGGGCATTCCCCGTCTTCTTTCAGGCGGTTCAACGCGTCGCCGGAAACAATGTTGAGATGTTTGAAAAAATCCTCAAAATCCTGCACGGCAGGATCGTGGCTTTTGCACATAACCTGTTCTGAAGGAGTTAATTGGTACAAAGTTTGATCGAACAGTTTTTTACTGACAACTTTTTTGTTGGCAAGCATTTTCATAAATGCCTTTTCCCCTCCGGCTATAGCCGCGATATACAACTCATCGTTTGCATATACGCTGCCATCGTACTTGATCATATAAAGCGCCATAATTAAACTCCTCGTCCAGTAGCGTTTAAAATTCGGCATACGCAACACTTCCGGTATGCCAGCGGAAGGTGAATAACCGGCAGCGAAGGAGGAACCTGAAACGCCGCCGGTTAAGTGTCCTTAAAAACTAACCGCTTCGTCCCCTTCGTCATCGTCCGCATAGCCGCCTTTCGGCGCGGGAAGCGCGGCGCGTCCGTTAGGAGCCGGAAGAGCGCCCTGCTTCGCGACCATTTTCATTTCCTGGTATGACTTTTGGATTTTGTACGAGCGTTCAATGATCCCCTTGAGCGTTGCAGCGTCAACCTTGCTGTCTTTTGTCTTTACCACCTTGCCGTCTTCAGTGAGCTTGTAGTTGTGGCCGGTGATTTCAAATTTGGGGTAATAGTCGTTTTTCTTGTACGCTTCATTGCGGATAGCCTGGCTTGTTACGCTGAAGCGGAGTTCGGTGCAAACGCTGCTTTCGGCTTTGACAAGTTTCTCAAGCTGCGCGTAAACGCTGTTGCCCTTGCTGCGGAAAGCGATCAAGCCGTCCTCGATTTCGGGGTGATCGTGCAGGTATACGAAAACCCAATGATTCGGCTGAAGGACGTTGCCGTTCGGCAGCGGTCGGTCGAATATGCCGGCAACAGGGTACTGCGCGGCATCTTCGGGCATCCAAAACTTGACCGTCTTCGGCATGTCCGAATCCTTCTCCTTCGGCGTAACCTCGGCGTAGAGCTTGAACATGCCGAGTATCGTTACGTCCAAATCCGCGCCAAGTCCGAGCTTCTTTGACGAGATCGCGTAGTCAAGAGCCTTAACGCCCTTGATGTGGTTAGGATCGTTTTTGTCCAAGATGCTGCTTGTCGCCTTTACCAGCGTGATAAAGCTGTTCTGGCTGCCGGTTTTTGCGCGTTCAACGGCCTCCATCTCCTTGGCGGCCAGCGCCAACGAAGCAAGATCGCCGATGCCGGTTGAAGTCGCCGATTTTTTTCCCGCCGCAGCGGGAAGCCGCTTTGCAGGCGCGGCTTTTGGTTTTGTAGCTGTTTTAGTAGCCATGCTTTTTCTCCTTGCGGCATTGCCGCTAACTATTTTCCGCGCAGCGCGGTTAAGCTGCCCGATCTTCCGGCGATTTTAATTCCTCGCCGCCTGGTTTGTCCGATTGAACGTCCTTCGCGTTTACGCATTCGCCGATGATCTCAACGCGCCCGACGTCATACCAGCCGTTCCCCGTATCATCGCGCTTGTTGTTAACAACCTTCGCAACGAGGCTATACGTGTCGCACCCGTATAGCTGTTTTGCCACCGCCGTGATTACGCCTTCGAAGCCTGTTACTTTGTCGCGTCCGAGTTTGCCGAGATTGGCAATTCTTTCTTCGTCCATAATTTGCCCCCTATAAATATTCGCCATCATATAACGGCGTTACGTGCTTTTTCCGCGCTATGCGGCAGAATCCTCTCCCGAATCGTAAGGATTAAACCAAACGTCCCTGATGATATGGCCAATTCTTATTGACCCTTCCGATGTCGCGCCAATTCTCAAACGAACCGCTTTGCCGCCAGCCTGCCATAAGCTGTCGATACCAACAGCGTCAAAAAATTTTCGCAGCCATTGCCCAATGCAATCGTCAGGCAGTTGGACTGTTACTGCTTGATCCAGCGAGTCGCCTGTATCAAACGTAATCTTTGCGATAATGACCTGCCCCTTGCCGGTAAATTGGAGCTTGCCAATATCCGCGTCTACGATAACCGCGTTCTTAATTTCCATTTTCCCCCCCGTATAAATTTACTTGCCCGCGATCGTTATAGATTTGCGTTACGCTCGGCTTTTTAGATTCAATCAGCCTGTCTGCGCGCATATCTTCAACTAACTCGCGATCAAACGCACGTTTATCTTCGGAACGCTCGGATAAATACTGCCTGTAGTCTGCCCTGTCCTGCACATACGAAACTTCCCCGTGAATAAACGAGCCTATTACGGCAAAAGGAAGCCCGCAGGCAAAGAAGAAACCTCCGGCGATTAAACCGAGCGCCCCGATGCCGCTAAAGCCTGTTACAGCCAGGCCGATAATTACTGAAACGATTATTAAACCAAGCATTAAAAAGCGACCTCCTCGTGTATTTGTTTTATTTTTATGCCATAAGGGCGCAGCTTCTCAAAAAGCTGCGTTAAGGCATCGCTAAGATCGCACGGATAGGAAAGTTGCAGCTTCATTTTCTTTATGCGCCCAGGGAAGTCGGTGCTGAAGTCTATCCCGTCCGCTGTGCCGATAACGATTTTTTCCGTTTCTTCCGTTGCCGGTTCGCCTTCTTCGGCATCGTCCGCATTAACCGCGCCTGCCGTTTCTGTAGTCGTTTCCGTTGCCGTGTCGTTATCCAAATCCGTGAGCCGCTGTTTTTCGGCGTTGATTTCTTCAACGACTGTAGCAACGTCAATGCCGGAGTCAAAGTCGCGGATATAGCGCCGTACGTTCAAGCGCGGTTCGCCGTTACACGTAGCCTGTATCAGCTTGACCCCTGCGTTATGGGCATCCTGCGCTTTCTTCAAGTCCTTAAACTGCTGCTCAAGATCGTCCTTGCGCGTTTTTTCTTCCATGCTCTTGTTGTAATAGTTTTTCCTGTACTCAAGATGAGCTAAATGCTGATCGTCAAGCTGGTACTTCTTTTGGAACTCGGTTTTGTAATGGTCAAGCACTTCGTTGATGCTGTCCCTGCGTTCCTGGTCGATTTTGTCAAGCACCGTATCCGCTTTGGATTCAACATCGGCTATCAAAGAGAACAGCAGCTTTACGCGCGCCTCAAAAATCTTTTTGGGGTCGTTGAACAGCATCTTTTTTGTCGCTTCGACAGTGCGGTCGAGGCTGTTGCGCACTGCGACTGCGGCGCTCTTAATCGTCTGAACCTCGCTCAAGTTGTCTTCGGTAAGATCCATTTTTAAGACTTTGGCTTTCCATTTTTCCAAAGTCTTCTCAATCGCCTCGTAATTTCCGGTAACAACCGGCGCTTTGTCCGGCGTGATCGTCAATGCCGGAACTTCGTAAACTTCCGCGTCTTTTTCTTTAGCCATTATGCGACCTCCTTTTCATACACACCGAGATTTTCCCATTCTTTGTCATACTCAACAAACTCAGGGAATAAACATTTTCCATCGGCTGGAAAGTCAACCGCTTCCTGCCTCCTGCATTTACCGCTGCTACTTTCAGGACAGTTTTCCTTGATACAAAAAATCCATTTTCCGTACAACTTTGTCATGGTTTCTCCTTACCTTTTTGCCCCTCACCGAAGGGCTTTTTTAGCTGTCTGCTGTCTCAAAAAGATGGCTCAAAAACAGCTAATTCTTTATGGGATAAGGATTTAGGCAGGCCGGGCAGTTCCTTCACCATGAATGGCGGAAAAATATCCGGTAATGCCGCTAGTGTTGATGATACTTATAGCGGCGGCGGCGGAGTGTATGTGTACAGAGGGACATTTACCATGAATGGCGGAGAAATTTCCGGTAATACCGCCAGTGTTGGTTCTGGTGCTAGTTCTAGTTATTATAATGGCGGTGGCGGAGTATATGTGTACAGTAATGGGACATTTACCATGAACGGCGGCGAAATATCCGGTAATGCCGCAAGTGGCGGCTACGGTAGAGGCGGGGGGGTGTGTTCTTATGAAGGGTCAATCCGTATGAGTGGCGGCGTTATTTATGGCAGTAATGCGGTAACAGGACTTAGAAATACGGCTGGCAGGGAAGGTGCTATGTTGTACAGACGATACGGCACAGCGCAATACGGCACATTCAGCGGTGATACCTTTTACAGTTCCGGCGATTTAACCACTTGGAACACAACCATACGGATAGTAAACGGCAATTTGCTGACGGAGTAAGGGAAGGGGCGCGGGGGCAGGTTACGCTAGACGATTTCGGCATCTGCGCTGTGCATGACTTATCAAAAAACCGCGTTTAAGGAATTTTTGCGTATTTTTGCTGGCCGCATGGCTGATTTTTGGTCTTGCCGGATCTCAGATTGCTATGATATAAATTGTAAAGCCATGAAGAAGACGGGAAGAAAAGCAAACAAAAAATTGGCCGCGCCGATTTTTATCGTTTTGATCTTTGCGGCGGTCAGCCTGCTGCATCTGTGCGGCGCATTTAACTATCTGGAATATAAATCCTATGATTTTCGCGTCCGGCTTTTTGCTTTTTCCACACGGCCCTCGTATGAAATTATTGTAATCGTGTTGGATCAGGACAGCATAGACTGGGCGCAGCAGGAGCGGGGCTGGGGCTGGCCCTGGCCGCGAAAAGCCTATGCCGAATTGCTTGACTACATAAGCCGTGGCGGGGCGGAATCGGTCGCCTTCGATATAATCTTTTCAGAGCCTTCCATATACGGGGCGGATGACGATGAGGCCTTTATCCGCACGGCGCAGGAATACGGCACTGCGGTACAGGTGCTTGCCTTTTCAAGCCAGAGCGGTAATACCCGCTCGTGGCCGCCTGAATTGAAGGCGCGGCTTTTTGAACCGGCGGGCTTTGCTTCGTTTATAGGGCAATTCGGCGTTGACGGCAGCGGAAACAGGCTGGACGGCGCTCAATTTCCCATAACGGGACTGCGTGATGCCGCCGCTCTGGGCGCGGTGACCGCCATACCCGACTCCGACGGCATAATCCGGCGGATGCGGCTTTTCACCCTTTTTGACGGCAAAGCCGTACCGGGACTTGCCGCCGCTTCACTGCTTGCCGCAGGCTATACTCCCGACATCAGCTTTGACTCCAAAAGCAGCAGCATACGGTGGGATAATTTTGTTATTCCCGTTGACAAAAACGGGGCAAGCCTGCTGCGCTTCCGGGGCGATTTGTCCCGTTATGTTCCCTACTCAGCCAAAGATATTTTAATGAGCGCCGAAGCGCGCCGGCGCGGCGAAGAATCGCTGTTCCATATTATTCCCGAAGATTTTACCGGAGCTTATGTATTTCTGGGCGTTTACGCTCCCGGGCTTTTCGATATTTTCAGTTCTCCCATTTCGCCGTTGTATCCGGGCGTTGGCGGCCATATCACCATGCTGGACAATATTCTGCAAGGCGATTTTATCCGCGAAAGCCGGCAATGGCTTAACCTGTTGATACTCTGTGCCGCCGTCAGCGTCACCGTTATGGCCTGCCTATTTTCCAACCGCGTACTCGTATCGGCTGGTACCGCTCTTCTCGCCGTAGGTGCCATTATTGCCGCCGCCTTTGCCGCCTACAATTGGGGCAATCTCTGGCTTCCCATGCTCGCCCCGTCTGCCGGAGTCGTTGCCGCTTTTATCGGCGTTACCCTGTACAACTATGCCACCGAGGGCAGTCAGAAACGTTTTATAAAATCGGCGTTTAGCCAATACCTTTCGCCCAAGGTTATCGATCAGATCATTGCCGATCCGTCTCAGCTTAAGCTCGGCGGCGAGAAGCGCGAAATGACGGCGATATTTACCGATGTCCGCAGTTTTTCCACCATCAGCGAAGCGTTAGGCGATCCTCAAAAACTGGTAGAACTGCTCAACCATTATCTGACACGCATGAGCAATATCATTCTTGATAATCAGGGCACGATAGATAAATACGAAGGAGACGCAATCATCGCCTTTTTCGGCGCGCCGGTACATTTGGCCAAGCACGCCGTCCTTGCCTGCCGCTCGGCGGTAATGATGAAAAAAGCCGAGGCGGGCATTAACCGCGAAGCGCTTGTGCAGGGGCTTATCACCACCGGTGTAATGGAAGCGATGGTGAAAAAAGGCATACTGAAAGGCCCCGATGACCCCTGCCCCATGTTTACCCGACTGGGCATCAATACCGGCGACATGGTAGTGGGCAACATGGGAACCCCCAGCAAAATGGATTATACGATCATGGGCAACGCGGTGAACCTCGCGGCGCGGCTTGAAGGGGTCAACAAGCAGTACAACACCGGCGGCATTTTGCTCAGCGAATACACCCGCGCTCACATAGGCGATGAATTTATCGTGCGCCCCCTCAGCCGCGTCCGCGTGGTCGGCATCAATACGCCGTTGCGCCTCTACGAACTTTTAGACATCCGTCAGGACGCTCCGCCTGAGTTACTGGAAATGGTAAAAAATTGGGAGCAGGGCTTTACCCTGTATGAGCGCAAAGATTTTTTCGCCGCCTCAAGTTTTTTTCAATCAATTTACCATCAAAACGAATCCGACCTCGCTGCCAAAAAATATTTCGACCGCTGCCAAAAATACCTCGCCTCGCCGCCTGACGATTCGTCATGGGACAGCGGCATAGACAACTTGACCGAGAAGTGAGTATGCGGGGATAAAAACGTGCACTTTTTATGCAACAGAGTCGGCGCAGAAGTGCCAGATAGCGTCGGGGTCAAGCACGAATTTGCCCGTTATCCGAGGACGCGCCCTAAAGGGTGGCTGACGCAAGGCTCTGCCCTCGCCGGGACGGGCAACCCTTACTTTATAAACCCCGCCGCCCAAATTGGCATCGGTCTGTCCCGCTTCAAGCCGGTTTCCCGCCATACCGCAAGCGTGCCTGCTTCCATGCAGAGCCGGATGTTTTTAGACTCGATTGTTTTTTTCAAGCTGGTTTTTTCTCAGCATTTTGTTCAGGATGCGGTAGAGATCGCTGCGATCATCGGGGGGGAGGGAAAGAATATCCCTAAGTTTTTTTACGCTTCTGGGGTCGATGTTTGACAAGTCTGTTTCCGGATTCTTTGCTTCGGTCCGCACTATAAAAAGTCTATAAACCGGTATACCCAAAGCGTCAGCCAGAGTCTGCAAACGGTCGGCGGGTGGCAGCATTCCTTCCCTTTCATAGTGGCTAATCATAGTTCTGCTAATGCCGCTCATCATTGCCAAATCGTATTGCGAATACCCCTGTTTTTTCCGGTAATAAGCTACATTTTCCGCGAATATTTGGGAAATGTTTCTTTCTTTCATAACAGATATAATAAAGTAATATCATAGCAGGACCGTATAATGGTCTGTTATTTTATTTACATTTGCCCTTTTTTGTAGAATTTTCAAAATAAAGACGATTTTAGCCTAAAATTTTGACATATTTTTCTTTTTTTTGATGATTTTCATTCTAAGCGCTTGACAATATGCCCATAAAATGGTCTATTATATTATTATACGGCTCTTGACATGGTCTATCAGTCTGAGTAAACGTGTGTCCAATATGTTTTTAATAAGGTATACGGAAATTGTCTTTTTGGCTGGTGGCAAACGGGCATATTCGGAACACCTTTTTGCAAAACCGGCCCGTATGGGGCGGTCATTTTAAGTTTCTTCTCATTTGAGAAGAAACTATAGATTTAAGGAAGGTCTTTTATGAAAAAGAAGGCGTTAAGTTTTTGTTTGGTTTTGTTGTTGTTTTCTATTGGGGCTGCATCATTGGTTGCACAGGACGAGCAAGTCACATGGCCGAAGACGAAACAAAAGGTTACCCAGACAGATAGTGGCTACGAAGTTGAAACAACGCAAAGCCAGTGTTTTTACGTTAAAAACTTTAAAGTAGAAACAGTTTCCAAAGGTACTCGTAATGCCAAGACGTACACCACGACGGTAACAAATACTGCTGGCTATACTGCAAAGGCGTATATAAATGGCGCGGTTGTTACTTTTACAGCGGGTCAAGCAAAGACGTATCCTGGTAAAGTCAGCGTGGAAGAGTGTGTATTCTAACAACCTATAGCGTCTAACGACAAATTAAGGTAAATCTGCATGAACCACCAGCACAGATTTTATTGATCTGTCAGATAGTAAACGCCACGGTGTCAGGCAAATTTTTGTCTGTTGTTTTGTAAAACGAAAAAATCGGCAGGCCGGTTCCCTATGGAACTAAACCTGCCGTTTTTAAACCGTTCATAAGGGCGGGTGAGGAAAAGCGAAAGGAGTTTTGAAATGAACAGGCAGTCAGTGTTTTTATGTATCGGAATACTTGGATTATTTTTATTTGCGTCATGCGCTTCCGGTCCGCCGCCCGCGCTGATTCAAACAACCGTAAGATATATTACAGATTCTTCTATTGAAGTTCCTGCATATAAAACGGTTTATATTTATGCAACTAAGGATGGCGCTATGAAACAAACAGATGACCCGTCAACAATTCCATGGGGTAATCTGATGCCTGTTGATCCGGGTGTTCAAAATCCAAACAAAATCCGCGTACAGGATGGCACTGAAACTGTTTATGGTTTCAATTGTATTTTTGATAACGGCCAATCATTGTTTCTTGAAAAATTGTATCTTAATATTCTGGGATTACAGGAGGGGAGCCTGGTGGAGTATCGCGGAGGTCTTAAATATTCCGCCATAGAATCTGTTGACGGCAGAATAGTGGCCTCTGAACTGGAAAAATATTTGGCCGAGTATGAAGAAAAATCTGATGATGAATTAAGAGAAATACGTAAGAAAAAAAGGGCTTATAGACAAATAGCCGCAGATCGCATTTTATCGCAAAGAGGGTTCACCGATTAGGCGGCGCGAAGCGCATAATGCCATAAACTGTACAGGTTACTGGAAGTTTAGGCGTGTCGCTTTTTTCCAAGTGGAATCTGTGACTGTTAATAGATATTCAAAATGTGTCATATATAGGAACGCCGGTGATGACAGGCACGAATTTACAGCGCGGCAAAAATGAGCGTATCGTGATATGCTACCGCGCAAGCTCCAGCACGTTTACGTTAAACGCCACCGCCTCTGCCAGTGAACGGTAAAGCCGCGCCGATGATTGCAGGTAGGCGCGGAAGGGATCGGCGGAAGCGTTGGCCGCGTTCACGGTTTCGGCGGGGGGGAACAGGAAGCCCGCAACTTCCTTTACTTCGCTGGCGGCAATGCGATGGCCGATGGCATCCAATTTTTTTAGTACGCGCTCCTGTTCTGCGGGGCGCGGGGCGTTTTTCATGGACTGTTCAGCGATTTCCGCGCCGTGCTCGGCAGCGGCTTTTATTTCGGCGAGGCCGCGCACCAGGGTTGAAACAGCGTCCCCATAACGCTCTGCCCGCTGCCGCGCATTTTCCGGTTCAAAAAAATCAGCTTCAATGCGGGAGAACGCTTCTTCCAGCGTCTGATTGATTTCGCCGCGCCGCCGGGGCAGGGACAGCAGGCGGTCTATGGGCGCGTATTCAAGGCCGACAATGGCGAGGCCGCCGGAGGACAGTCTGTAGTTACGTATGGCGGGGTACTGCGCGATGCGGTTTTCGAACCAGGCGGCGTACAGCGAAAGGCGGCGGTCGGTGAGCACCGTGCGCTCCGGGGCAGCCTGCGTGTCTGAGGCAGGCGCGGCAGGTGCGCG
>JGI24698J34947_10000848_pt1 | contig 15369 bp, 16 predicted proteins | sample TergutMp193P3_FD_34947 | JGI IMG/M metagenome (IMG submission 34947) | reverse complement strand
CCCCAAGCCGCTGGGGAAGCCAGGCGCCCTTCACCAACATAACCCTGGACTGGACCTGCCCGGCAGATTTACAGGACAAAAAAGCCCTGGTAGGCGGGGAAGAGATCGATTTTACCTACGGGGACTGCCAGGAAGAGATGAACTCGATAAACAGGATCTTCATCGAGCTCATGCTTGAAGGCGACGCCGAAGGCCGCGGCTTCCAGTACCCGATTCCCACCTACAACATCACCTCCGGCTTTGACTGGGAAAGCGACAACGCGCGCCTCCTGTTCGAGATGACGGCCCGTTACGGGACGCCCTACTTTCAGAATTTCATCAATTCCGACCTCGACCCTTCCGATGTGCGCTCCATGTGCTGCCGCCTGCAGCTCGACAAGCGGGAACTCCGTAAACGCGGTGGCGGGCTCTTCGGCTCGGACGAACTCACCGGCTCCATCGGCGTCGTCACGATCAACCTTCCCCGCATCGGCCACCTTGCCAGAAACGAGGACGACTTCTACCGCCGCCTTGACGCTCTCATGGTTCTCGCGAAAGAGAGCTTGAGGATCAAGCGGAAGATTATAAACCGGCTCCTTGAAGGCGGGCTCTTTCCGTACACGCGGCGCTACCTCAAGCACCTGGACAACCATTTCAACACCATCGGCCTTGTCGGCATGAACGAGTGCATCAGGAACTTCATGGGCTCAGAGTCAATCGCAACCGAAAAAGGGCGCACCTTCGCCGGCCAGGTCCTGGGCTTCATGCGGAAAAGGCTCGCGGACTTCCAGGAAGAAACCGGGGAGCTCTTCAACCTTGAAGCCACCCCCGCCGAGTCCACTTCCTACAGGCTCGCAAAGCACGACAGGGAAAGGTACTCAAAGATCATCAGCGCGGGCAGCACCGAACCCTATTACACCAACTCAACCCAGCTTCCGGTAATGCTGACCGACGACATCTTTGAGGCCCTTGATTTACAGGAGGACCTCCAGACCTCCTACACGGGGGGCACTGTTTTCCACTGCTTCCTGGGCGAAGCCATTGAGGACTGGCGTGTTTGCCGCGACCTGGTAAAAATCATTGCCAGCCAGTACAGGATACCCTATTTTACCATATCGCCGACTTTCTCGGTTTGCCCGGTTCACGGGTATCTCTCGGGAGAGCATTTTTTCTGCCCCAAATGCAAAGCTGAAAAAGAAGCCGAAATCAGGGCAAGAATTGAGGAACTGAAAAGAGAGAGAGAAGAAGTTTCTGCCGTCGTTTCGCATGAAGTAATTACAGTGTAAACCGGCATGACGTATAACATAAGCACGGGAGTTGAGATATGAGAAACCTTGAGGCAATTGAAAAGGATTTGGCTGCGGCGAGGGAGACCCTTTTAAAAGTGGAAGGGACGCCTGCGGAGGTTTACAGCCGTATAGTCGGGTATTACCGTTCAGTACGGAACTGGAACCGGGGGAAGAGGGAAGAATACGGTGAGCGCAGGCTCTACCGCCTCGCAAACGACATTGCTATTGGCACTACCAATAGTGCCGTAGACAGATCCGGCGCCGCCGTGTCTTCCCCATCTTTTTCTCACCCAGCACTTTCGAATTTGAAATCCATGAATTCGAATTCATTTTCGAATTCGGCGAATTCGAAGCCTGCTGCAAAGGGAGAGCTGCTCCTTCTCTTCGTCCGCACCGCCTGCCCCCGCTGCCCGCCGGCAAAGGCTGCGGCCGTGCGGCTTGGCATACCCGTGGAAACGATAAACGCCGACACTGCCGAGGGCATGGCGGAGGCGCGTAAGCGAGGCGTGCTATCCACCCCCACGGCGATACTCGTTTCGTCAGGCGGAGAAGAACTCGGGCGTGCCCTGGACGCGGAAGGCATAAGCCGTCTCCTTGAGCCGGAAGATTCCATCTGCTCCGAGCCTGTTGCCGTATAGCGCGCCTTGCCGCCACGAATAAAGCTCAAAAAAACAAGCTTCATTGATTTTCCCGCCCGTATCTCGTCAGTGTTCTTTTTTTCCGGCTGCAACCTCCGTTGCCCCTGGTGCCACAACCGGGAACTCGTCACGGGCGAGGCGCAAGACCTTACCGGCATTGAAGACGGCCTTGCCCACTTGCGGAAGCGGAGGGAAGTCCTCGGCGGCGTGGTATTAAGCGGCGGGGAACCCTGTCTTTGCGGGGAAATTCCAGACATCATCGCCGAAATTAAGAAAATTCCCCTTCCCGTGAAACTTGACACCAACGGGATGTTCCCCGCGATGCTCGAAAAACTCTTCAGCCGGGAAGAAACCAGCCCGGACTACATAGCCCTTGATTTGAAGATTGCCCCCGCCCGTTATGCGGAACTGGCACTGAAAGAAGATTCAGGTAATAATCTGATTCAAAGCGCGGCGCTCATCCGCAAATCAGGTATTGACCATGAATACCGCACCCTCGCCCTGCCTGGCGGCTACATAAACGAAGAAGACATTGAGGCGCTCGCCCCCCTTGCAGATAACGCGCCCTGGTATTTCAGGCCCTTCGTTGGGGGAAACTGTCTCGCCACAGCCTGGGATGCCATGGAGGAGCCCGCCGAAGAAGCGCGCACGAGGCTTGAGGCATTGGCGGAAAAGGCGAGGGAGCTGGGGAAGAAGGCGTGTGTACCGGTAATAAATCACGAAATTATACCACGAACTGCACAAACACCACGAACAGAAGGGTAATTAAAATGATAAAGTAAATTCCCCGCTTTTGGCGACTTCAACCGTCCAGGTGATGTTATCATGGATCAGGTTGCAATAGGCGGCTATAAAAACGGGATAATTACCCCTTTGCAGGTAATCACTCTCATTAAAGTATTGGGTCATGAGCGGCTGGAAGTCCCAGGTTAAGCCGTGCACCGTGTCCTTTTCACTGTAGCTTAATGAAACAATGCCGTACAAATCAAGAAAAGCCCGGAAATCATATTTCTCCGGAGCGTAACGTACCGATGGCGGGAAAACGGGCTCTTTGGTTAATGTCGCGCCGGTGTGTGTTTCATTCAGGCGGATTTCAGTGTCCCCGGAAAAATAAGTCCCGGAATACGGGGTACATTCCGCGAAATAGTCGTCATCGGTCAGCGGTTCATCATCTTTTTCAAACGAAACCACAATACTATATTTCCGGCCGGGATTAACAAATGGCAAAACCACCATGCCCGTCCTCTTTACCTGCTCAAGCGCACTGCCACTGATATCCGAATATGTTGAGACAATATCACGCGTGGAATAAGCGAAAACGGAATTTGACGTCGAAAAATGAATATACAGGCTCGTCGTCTCAGGCGGAATATTTTCAAAACTAACGCATATACCTTCATCGACCGCTTCGGCTCTTACCGCGATATTACCGCTCGCCACCAGGGATTTACTTGAGGCAAAGCCAAAAACAAGCAGAACGAAGCAGAAAACAAAGTTGAACTTTCTTAAAGCCAAAATATCACGCATCACTTCACCTCCTGAATACACAGTACCCCTATTATCGGCCAATTCACAGCCTGTATTCATTTTATTTCCTCCATTCTTATCTCACATAGTTTATTTACGGTTATATCCGCCATTTCATCGGGCGTCCTTGGTTCCTGGTTTTTATGGAGCCCTGTCCTTATTCTAATCGTTTTCATTCCGATGATTTTCGCGGGTATGACGTCCTTGTCAATTCTGTCTCCAACCATTACGCTTTCTTCAGCTTTACAATTACACTTTTTTAGTATCGCCTCAAAATACCTCGTATCAGGTTTTGTGATTATATAGTCATCCTGTATTTCACTATATGTGAAATATCTCAGTATATTCTTGCTTTCAAGAAAATTCCTGAATTCACTTCCGTATTGTCCCAGGACGCCTATCTTGTAATTTTTTGAGGATTCTATAAGAAACTCTGTAATCCCGTCCATTAGTTTAAGCGTATTTTGTGATTTTATTTTGGTTTTGTATTCTGATTTTGCCGCTCTGAAGTTCTCAATATCGCAAATATTTTTATACAAGACATAATCGTAAACTTTCGGGACAAATCTGTATACGGCTTCCTCTACGTCCTTCCAATAATTATCCATCACATAATCTTTGTTATATTGGCTTATTATTCCGGTAATAATTTCCGCAGAATTATTTTCAAATTCAGTTTCATCAAGAATAACCCCGCCGGCGTCCAGGAAGATATTCCGTATCATATTATTCTTCCCGCTGTGCGATGTACTCATCAATGTCCCCGACTATGTAAAGCCTCCCATTGGCGTGAAGAACATCATAGCAGGAAGTGATGTAATCAAATACCCGGTATTTCTGGAATACATCAAGTGCCACTTTTCCGGTCATGTTGTGCACCGCTTTGTAATTTTCCAGACAAAAAACCTTAAAGGCCAATAACTTGTCCATGCTTAATACTCCGGCAGTTCAAGATTTCCGGTACTCATTTCTGTCTCAAAAAGCTGAAAGAGTTTTTCCGCACTGTAATGCCATACCTTTGTCTCTTCATCGCCAAGAACAAGGTAAAGCCCGGAACCATACAAGGCCGAAAACGCTTCGTCCTGTGAAATGTTTTTACGTTCGATTATTTTTTGAATAAGGGCAGTAACAATAAAGGGAAGCAGGGCTTCAAATTTCGCTTTATCCATTTGCCCCTTCCTTGATGTTTTCAGATTTTATATAGATACAGTAATTCAAAGCCAGAGCAGTATGAAAAAGTATTTGATCGTAGATCTTCTCAATTTTTAGACGTAATAGGGTTTCAACTTCAGAAAGAAGCCCGGTCTCATACAGTTGGATTGTGGCATATACGTTATCATTGGCTACTGGTCCTATGGCAATATCGTACTCATAACCGGTCTCTCTGCCACTTCTGCATGCAGTAATAAATCTTAGCCATTCAGGACCGGGAGAATCAAACCGCCTGATTTTTAAATCCTTTGTCGCCTTGTCCAGGGTAAAATCATATACACTGATGATTTGTTTCTCCGTTTTTTTTCTGAGGCTGACACGGTTAGCCCATCTTTGAGCCTGTTCGTATGAAGACGTTGCATAAAAACCTTCTCCAAAATCCAGCAAGCGGTTGGCGGAGATAATTTTTGGTTCCGGTACGGCGATATCGCTCCCATGAAAAACTGTCATCTTCGTTTTATTATAGCTCTAACCCCATATTTTGTGAAACACTCTTTTTACCCTCTTTTCATTTTTCGATCTTAACTCTTCACTTTTCTTCCCCTGTCCCTGTATAATGAAAACATGACCGCAGATGAAAAAACCGCAGTTGCCCGCTTCCTCAACCTTGCCGCTGATTACCTAAAGGACGGCCACAGGCGCGAGTGGGAAACGCCGGAATTCACCGATGAATTGAGCTCTGCTCAAGCGAATTTTTCATCCCTGCCGTTGGCCTATCAAGTAGATGAGGAAGAACCGGATCTTCCATCTGAATATCCAGTAGGAACTCCGTCTTTCCCTCTTTCCTCTTCCCCAGTCCCCAGTCCCCAGTCCCCAATCCCCTGTCCCCAATCCCCTGTCCCCAATGATTCACTCGAGGCTGTGGCAGCGGATATCGGGGCCTGCAAAGCCTGCGGCCTTGCGCCAACGAGAACTAACGTGGTGCCGGGCGAAGGCGTCGAGCGTCCCCTGGTGATGGTCATAGGCGAAGGACCGGGCGCGGATGAAGACAGGACCGGGAGGCCCTTCGTGGGCAGGGCCGGCCAGCTCCTAGATAAGATGCTCCAGTCCATTGGGCTCTCCCGCGATAAAAACTGCTTTATCGCGAATACGGTAAAGTGCCGCCCGCCGGGAAACCGTCCCCCGGCGCCCGAGGAGATCGCCGCCTGTTTCCCGTACCTCCTGCGGCAGATAGCGCTGATCCGTCCGAATATTATACTCTGCGCAGGTGGGACGGCAGCCCAAACCCTCCTCCGAACAAGTATGGGAATCAACGCGCTTCGCGGGGCATTCGGCGAATTTAAATTGAATCAACCGGACGGTTTGAGCTTCGAAGGCAATAATGATGATAGTGAAGGGACGATCATCCCCGTACTGTGTACCTATCATCCCAGCTTCCTGCTCAGGGACGAATCCAGGAAGCGCCCAGCCTGGGAGGATCTTAAACTCCTCAAGGCGCGTCTGGATACCTATAAAGAGTGATGAGCTACTTCGATCTGGTTTTCAACATTCCATCCGGCAGGACCTTCAGTTACAGGGGAGACGAAAAAGGCGAGGCCGACGTGGGGAAACGCGCCATGGTTCCCTTCGGCGGGAGGGACTGCCTGGGCTATATCATCGGCCGGCGCGACGCCCCTCCGGCGGGCATGGCGGAGGGATCAATCAAACCCATACGCCGCCTTGTTGATAAAGAGCCCGTCTTTGACGAGCGTGACCTGGAACTGGCTAAATGGATGGCGGGTTTCTACTTCTGCGGCATCGGCGAGGCCCTCGCGGCGATGATCCCCTCGGGAAAGCGGCCTGGGGACTACCCCACCCTCTCAGGCGATGAGGACATTGCCGCATCCCCCCTGGACCTGTCCCCCGAGCAACGACAGGCGTTAGACGCTATAACGTTGCCAGAGGCCGGCATGGGAATGTTTTACCTGTACGGCATAACCGGTTCGGGAAAGACCGAAGTGTTTCTCCGCGCGGCGGAGGCCGCGCTCGGGGAGGGAAGATCCGTTATTTACCTTGTGCCTGAGATTTCGCTAACCCACCAAACTGCGGATGCAATATCGAAACGATTCGGCGGTGTCGCGGCAACGATTCATTCGGGGATGAGCCCGGCGGCGAGGCTCACCGAGTGGATGAGAATACGGCGCGGTGAAGCCGGAATCGTGGTGGGGCCTCGCTCTGCGGTATTCGCACCGGTGAAGAACCTCGCCCTCATCATCATCGACGAGGAACAGGACGCCTCTTATAAATCCGGAAATACCCCCAGGTACCACGCCCGTCAGGCCGCAATGAAAAGATGTGCTTCTGAAAACGCGCGCCTCGTGATGGGTTCCGCCACGCCGTCGGCGGAGGCATGGCGACTGATGCGGGAAGGTACTATAAAGCGCCTTGACCTCACCCGCCGCCTTTCCGGCGGGAAATTGCCGGAAGTGATTCCGGTGGATCTATCAAACAGCGAAGGCTGCCTCACGCAGGAACTCAGGGAGGAGATCCGCGTCACAAGCCAAATGAAGCGCCAGACCATCCTGTTCTTGAACCGGCGTGGTTTCGCCTACTACTACCACTGCAAATCCTGCGGCTATGAACTTACCTGCAAGCGCTGTTCGGTTTCGCTCACCTGGTACAAGAGCCGCAACAAAGCGGTCTGCCATTACTGCGGATACTCGGTTACGCCCCCCAGGGCCTGTCCGCAGTGCGGATCGCTTGAAGCCCATTTCTCAGGTTTCGGCACAGAGATGATAGAAGAGGAAGTGAGAAAAACTTTTCCAGAACTAAGGGTACTGCGGATCGACGCGGACACCACGGGAAAGAAGGGAGCCTTGAAAGAAGCCCTTGACCTCTTCAGGGCGGGGGAAATCGACGTACTGCTTGGAACCCAGATGGTCGCCAAGGGCCTTAACTTCCCGGGGGTGCGCCTTGTGGGAGTGGTCCTGGCGGACACGGGGCTCCACCTGCCGGACTTTCGCGCGGCGGAACGAACCTTTTCCCTCGTGGTGCAGGTAGCCGGAAGGGCCGGCCGATACTTCCCGGACGGCAAGGTCATCGTTCAGACCCTCCGCCCGCACGATCCTGCCATCGTAAAATCCTGCGCCCTGGATGTGGAGGGCTTCTTCGACATCGAGCTCGCCCAGCGCGAGGCGCTATCGTTCCCGCCCTATACAAGGCTGATCCGCTTCACCCTCCGCTCGCGGGATGAAGAGCGCGCAATAGCCGCTGCGGAGAGGTTAGCCGCCATCACCCTGCCGCTTCTTCCCGCCGGCGCGGACGCCCTTGGCCCCGCCGAGTGCCCCCTTGGAATCATCTCAAACCAGTACAGGAAGCAGCTCCTCCTCAGGGGCAGGAACATGGGGCCCCTCCACGCCGCCGCCGGGGAGATTCTCTCACGCTATCAAACAGGAAAGGACAGCAAGGTTTACCTTGAAGTGGACGTGGACCCGGTGAGTTTGTTATAGGGACTAGGGACTAGGGAATAGGGAGTGGGATGCGCCTAGTTAGAAAGAGGCGCGTGATATCAACAAGCGCCCAGTTCGAACCAAGAGCACCCTGGTCCCCGATCCCTGATCCCCATTCCCTTCTTCTCTCAGCGCTTTATGTGCTAAAATACCAATGAGTAGGTATACAATGGGAACTGTATACGAGGAAATCACGATAAAAAACTCTTATGACTGCGAAAACTGTAGACAAGGGCTTATCAAAGAAGAGGACATACGGTCGGTAACCGTAACCGCCAAGGTAGACACCGGCGCGTCGGAACTGGTTATAAACGAAGAGNTATTCGNAAAATTGGGTCTCCACGTAGTGGAGGAGCGAAAAGCCCGTGTCGCGGACGGCCGNTGGGTATTCTGCAAGTTAGCGCATGGGGTTGAAGTCCACTGGAAAGATCGCTATGCATTATGCGGAACAATGGTCCTCCCCGGTTCCGTAAACGTCCTCCTGGGCGCCGTTCCCCTTGAGGTGATGGACCTGATAGTCGATCCCGGCAGACAGGAACTCGTGGGCAGGCACGGCGATGAAGTGGTGTTGGAAGTATAGGGATGATTCATACTGCATACATGTACGCGCTGATTTTTTATACATTCCGTGATTTAAAGGGTATCAGTTACCCGGAGACGATATGAACGAGGAAACGATTACCATTATTTGCGACAATGAGGATTGCCGCGCGAAGTATATCCTTTCGATGGATACCCTGCGTGTTGCACACACCGTCAGTATTATGTGCAAAAACTGCGGGGAAACCCAGCAGGTTAAGCTTAATGAGGATGGGGGTATTGAGATTTACCCTGTCAGATAGCGACGGCTATAGTTTAAAAGGTATTATTTATTATTATTGGATATACTTCTTTTGGTAACGGCTGATTAGCCCTCGGAGTTCACGCTAAAAGGTATTGAGGCTATCCTTTATTGGCTTTAGGATAGCCCTTTTTATTACATTAACTATAAATTTAAAAACCACACCGCAGGAGGTACTTTTACGCCACCCTAGATCGCGACTCACTCCTATTATACGGTGTGGTCAAGTCTGCGGGATTTTGTCGCTTTACGGGCGACCCTGGCAAGACTTATTACTACTAATATTAGAATTTGCTTGAAATGTCAATAATGGGTTTTACCAACTGCCGCCGTTTTTGAGCATGGCGCGGACTTCGGCCTGAAGGGGTTCGGGGACGAATTGCAGCGCCCTGCTGTCCTGCCTCATCGCTTTAAAACACAGTTCCGCCGTCTTGTATTTCTCAGGCACGTAATAAAGCGAACAGCCGAACCGTTTCACTGCCTTAAGGCACAGTTCCAGTGTCTTGAGGCTCTCAGGCACATATTGAAGTGCTGCACTGTTCTCCATCACTGCTTCAAGGCAGAGTTCCGGTGTCTTGAGCTTCTCAGGCACATCTCCAAGCACCAAGCCGAACTCCTTCACCGCCTCAAGGCACAGTTCCGCTGTCTTGAGGTTCAGAGGCACGTATAGAAGCGCAAAGCCGTCACTCTTTACCGCCTCAAAGCAGAGTTCCGCCGACATGAGGTTCGGAGGCACTTCTGCAAGCGCCCCGCCATACTGCTTCACTGCTTCGAGGCAGAGTTCCGGTGTCTTGAGCTTCTTAGGCACATATTCAAGTACCGCGCTGTTCTGCTTCACCGCTTCAAGGAAGAGCTCCGGTGTCCTGAGGTTCTCAGGCACGTATTTAAGCGACCAGCCGTTCCGCCTGACCGCCGTCAGGGCTTCCTCTTCGGTGGTGATGGGTTTGGGCATTGCCGTTTCTCCTTTTAATGCCGCTTTCTCACCAAGCGGGGTACATTAGTTTCCCTGTTTGTTAAAGGGTAACATATTCACAGTGTCATATACTGCTAGGGTGGCGGGAAAAGAGAGGCTTTATTTTCCTCTCAAGCCTGATCCGCCTCTTCTCAAGATTTTCCCGCAGTTCCTCCGATATTTCCTGTGAAGCAAGCGCGGAATCGGTATACTCCAGCGCCAGCCGGTAATCTTTCAAACACCACTCGGCATCCTTTGCCAGTATAAGCGCCGCGAGGGGGCTTCCGTTTCGGGCGGCGTTACGCAAAAGTTCTTCCCCTGTCTCTTTTTCTTCTTCCCAAAAACGCTCTGGGTATCTTTTCAATGCCTTCCGCCACAGGAGGGCAAGGGCTTCTTTGTCGAAGTTAAATCTGTCGAGGCTTTCAAGGGGAGAGGAGGCGATCGCGTTAAGCGCAAGGAAGAGCGTTGCGAGGCCGGTTATGTCTTTCACGTTATGATCGCAGATCGAAATGAGTTCCGAATTATCACCGCTTTGCAGAAACGAAAACCAGATTTCTGGCGCCATCGCGCCAGGCACATCCCCGGTGCGATCAAGACCGAGAACGGAAACTTCGATGGTGGACTGGGAACAGTCGGGAAGCACGCGCTTCCAAAGCCGCCTTGCGGGGTGGAGAAGATCGGCGTGGAAGTATTCCGGGGGCGTCATTCCGTTCATAAGGCAGCGGTTTCTCAGAATCTGTGAATCAAAGCTCTTTCCGTTATACGTTACCACAAGGGAGGAGGGGGAAACGGCGAATTCACCCACCACCCTTTCAATAAAGTCGCTTTCACCGGGATAATCCAAAAGCAGGTACTGCGTGATGACAAGGCCGGCATTACCGCTGCCTTTCGCGAAATGGCCAAACGCCGCGAGAAATGCGATAGTCCCCGCCCCGCCTGAAAGCCCGGTGGTTTCCAGGTCGAAGAACAACAGATCACCGGGAGAAGGACTCTTTCCCATGCGCAGGAGATCAGGAATTATTATGGGCAGCGCGCTAGAAAAGGCATCGGGGACAGGAACTGTTAATTCCAGGGAAACTTCCCTTTTAAGGGTCTTGAAACCGGCTTCGATCCAGCCGGGCCATGAACCCTTTTCCTCCTCCGTTATGCGACGTGACTTGGTTTCTTCTGTTGTAGAAGCGGAAGGGTTCCGGGTATCCCTGTAGCGGCGTAGCCGTGCTTTCAGATCCATGGACATAATTATAGTCTACTAATGGCGCGTCACTCTACCTTGAAGCGGGAAATTTCCTTGATCACAAGATCGATGTTATCATGGTTCTTGACACTCAATTCATTGACGCGATTTACCGCGTCGTTGATCTCATTCGCACCCACTGCAATCTCATTCATGCCGCCGACGATCTCCTGGGTTGCCGCTCCCAGGTTGGTGCTCTCACGGATCACTTCCTGCGCTCCCTCAAGCATCTCCGTCGATCCATCTTTCACCTTATTCGTAGTTTCGTTGACAAGGCTTATGGCCTGGAGCACCTGCTTGCTGCCCTCGCCCTGTTCCTCCATCGCGTTTCGAATAACTCCTTCCTGATCCGCTACGGTTTGCACGCTTGAGTCAATGTCTATGAACTTCAAAAGCACATTGTCGGTAGATTTGGCGATCTTGTCTATTGAGGCCTTGATCTTCCTGAGCACAACAGAGATGGTCTTGGACTGCTCACGGGAATTCTCGGCAAGCTTGCGGATTTCACCGGCAACCACCGCGAAGCCTTTGCCAGTATCGCCGGCGTGTGCCGCCTCGATTGCCGCGTTCATCGAAAGAAGGTTTGTCTGGGCGGCAATGTTTGCCATCACCGCGTTGATCTGGAGGAGGCCCTCGGATTCTTTGGCGATTTCCTGAATATCCTCGGACACTTCCTTCAAACCGGTACGGCCCACCTCGGATGCGCCTGTGAGTACCGTCACGTTTTCGGCGTTGTTGACCAGGGTCTGTGTCACCGACTGGATGTTCGCGAGCATCTGTTCAATCGCGGACGAAGACTTGGCAACGCTGGAACTCTGCTCCTCCACATGAACGTTTAAGCTGTTGATATTGTTGGTGATCTGCTCCATGGTTGCGTGGGTCTCGGTGACGGAAGCGCTCTGATTGAGCATCCGCGCCTTGATACTCTGGATATTTGCGGTGATCTCATTTACCGCCGCCGCCGTTTCCGCCATGTTGATCGCCAGCTCCCTGCCTATATCGGACAGCGAGTCTATCTCCTTCCTGACGTTGAGGATCAATTTTTTGATCTTATCAAGGGTCTCGTTAAAATATTTCGCCAGCTCGCCTATCTCGTCTTTGGAAGCAATGGGGATGGTACGGGTCAGGTCCCCCTCACCTTCGGCAATGTCTTTCAACTGCGCCGCCACCCTGATTATCGGCTTCGTTACCCCGCTCAAAGCTATATAGACAATACCCGCCATCACTACGATGGCCACCACCGCAAGAATGATGGTGAACAGTGTAATTCTCCGTACCTCAGCTAAAATATAATCATCGGTTGTTACGATCATCACCGACCAGGTCATATCCGAGTCACCTATGGTGAATGGAATAATGATAAGTTCCACCTGTGATCTCAAAACCGGTGAATACGTATTAAGCTGATAGCGCTGCCCAGTCTCAATTGCCCTCGACGCTTCTTCCATATTTGGGCCGAATATCGTCTCGACATCTTTCATCATCTTACCTACACGATCCGGTACCATGTGCCCCATAATAAAGCCGTTACTGGTAAAAATCGTCAGGGCGGCAATCTCATCGTATTCGCTTATGGTCTGCTGCACCACCGGCTCTACCACGCTGATATCCAAAAGACAGCCCACGCCGCCTATGGTTTCATTGGTGCGCCGATTGATGATGGGAACCATCAATCTGAGCAAATAAACATCCCCCCCGCTGATGGTCCTGGGAAAGGGCTGTTCCACCCTGTCCCTATGTGAGGCAGGGCCGTTAAAATACGCCATGGAAGCGTCTATATCGGTGGTAGCCCGGCCCAGAATCTCACCGGTTTCCCTGGTGTAGGCCAGGGCGTACTGTCCGGTTGGGGTAGAACCTATCCTGCCAACATAACGCTCGTCCATGCCGTCAACGGCGTTGGGCTTCCATACCGTATAGATATTGATAAAGGCCGGGTTGGAGGTCATGGTATACAGGAGCATATTGTCAAACTGATCCCGCCTGATTTCGGCGGGCATATCCTCGTAATCTTCCATTATGTGCGCCAGGGTCCGCAGCGTCGTCAGCCAACTGTCTTCCCTTGCCTTCCAATACCTCGCCTGATCAACGGTCAGATACTCAATGCTCTTGATGGTTAACGATTTACTTATGTAAGAGGCCTCCTGCAAGAGGAGTATGGAGATTCCGGTCACAATGACCACTGCGATGGCAATCACCATAATGCTCAGTTTGTATTTGATCTTCATTACACGATCTCCAAAAACGTAAATATTCGTCTATTGTAAACCCTATATTGATATTTGGCAAATTTAAACCACAAACCACTTTTTTATTCCCAATGATATGAAATACCCGCCAAAAATAACGATAAAACGATCTACGATGTTGACCGGTATTCTTGACAGTATATTCATTGCCAAAGCGGGGATGTCGTTTTGCAGAAGGCCGAGCTTAATCGCGTCTTCGGCGGTAAAATATAGCTTGGAATTGGGCAAAACGGTGTAGTAAATATAATCTATCGCGCCGCCGAGGATGCTAATCGCTAGACTGCATACGATATAGAGCAGCGCCAGGCGCGCCAGGACGCTGACAAAGGAGGCGACCGCTGCTTTCGGCAGGTAGATTGCCTCTGGTTCCCCGAAACGGACCGGATTCATCCTCCAGACGAGAAGCACTTCGGCTATGCTGCAAAGCACGAAGGGACCTGAATTGCTGTATCGAAAAGCAATGCCGGTATATGTAAGAAGCGCGGTGACTATGCCGGGGATTAGTCCAACAGAAAAGCAAACCGCGGCGTTAAAAACCGTGTCCAGAAACAGCGGTATTTTTAGCACAAACACACAGAGATGGTTGACAAGATTGTTCGCACCTGCCGCAAGTATGCAGAGCAGAAACAGTTTAATAAAACGGGTAAAACGTTTACCGGGCATGGCTAACCTTTTCAAAATCAGCGATTATTCATACAATCGAGCATACAATGAAACCTGAAAATAACGCAAGACTTTGGGGAATTTTGGCTTTCATCTTCCTTGGTATTGGAAACCCCCGCGTCCTCTCTGGAGAGGCTCAAAACGTCAGCATCCAAAGTATTATTTACCAATGGGCGGCTATAGAACGGGAGCTGGTTGAGGCTGGAGTTAATGATCACCTCACAGGGACTATTGAAAAGGCGGGCCTTCTTGACGATGTTGCCGCGTTCCGTGAATCCATACAATCGTACCTTGATTCGGAAATGTACCGCATTTACCGCTTTGCCCCCCTGTCATCCGAAACACAGATTGCCTTCAGGCGATCCACACCCAATGAAACACCTGAAATCCATGCCGCATCGGAACTGACGTTTGCCTTTGGCGAGGCTGTCTCCGACAATGATTGGGAAAAAGCTGTCCTTGTCTCAACCGATATTTCACGCAGCCTTATCCTGGCGATGATCCGGGATGAGGAGGCGGGGCGCTTTGCGGGCGCGGCGTATTTCCGCCTGCTTCTGGTGTTTATCGTTTTTATCGCCCTTACGGCCCTTGTTATCTGGGTGTTTTCAAGGGAGCTTCTATCCTCGTTCAGGAGGGAAGCCGAGGGGGCAGTTTTTGCGCGGGCGATCCTTCTGGCGCAGGAGGATGAAAGGGCGCGGTTGAGCCGGGAACTGCACGATTCTGTCGCCCAGGATTTGCGTTATCTGTCACTGGAAATGAACAAAATCGGCAAGACGGAAGAAATAAAAATCCGCGAAAAACTCTGCACGGAGGCGGCTTCAATGCAGGCCGCACTCATCCGCAAGGTGCGTGATATTTGCGATTACCTTGTCCCCCCGGATTTTCGTTTTCAGGGACTGCCCGACGCCCTGCGGCGGCTCTGCCTTGACTTTGGGAAACGCACGGGAATTGACTGCCGTATTGACATAACGGAAGATATCAAAATTGATTTTTTGGACAACGAAAAACAGCTTCAGATTTTCCGCATCGTACAGGAAGCCCTGGCAAATGTGGAGAAACATGCCGAAGCAAAAGAGGCGATTGTCATACTGCACTCCGACGAAGAGGGTAATATTTTCGCCGGGATTTCCGATGACGGCAAAGGTTTTGATCCTCCGGTAAAAAGAGAACTCTACAGCGGGACGCATTTGGGTATACGGGGAATGGGCGAAAGGGCGGCGCTTTTGGGCGGCAGCCTCGAAATAAAAAGCGAGCGGGGGGAGGGAACCATGGTTCGTCTTGAATTGCCCGCGAGGGAGGGCGGCAATGAACGTCCTGTTGATTGACGATCATCCCCTGGTAAATTCCGGCCTTGCCTCCT
>JGI24698J34947_10000847_pt1 | contig 15375 bp, 12 predicted proteins | sample TergutMp193P3_FD_34947 | JGI IMG/M metagenome (IMG submission 34947) | reverse complement strand
TCGTAATCTTTGAAAAATGACGAGAAGAACAGCTTCATCGTCACGATAAATCTCTGGAAAACATTGGATCTCCTGCCAATCCATCTTTCACCGGGATTACCCAGCGTAAAGCGGTCAATTACCAATGGTGATTCCTGTAATTGCAGATACCAGTTGCTTAAGCTCTCCTGGGAGCTGGTCAAATCGCCCATGCGTCTCGCTATGCTGAAGGGATTCCTGATCATGTTCTCAAGCTGGGCCCGGATGGTAAGGAAGTTATTCGCCATGGCGTTATTGCCGTCCGTGAATGACGACATCAGATTATATTTATATACGATGCTGTATGACAGATACTCAAGCATTTCCCTAAGCTCAGGTATCCTCTCGAAAAAACGGTAATCATAATTCGGATCCGGCGCGCTGCCCGCAAGCATGGTTATACTCAGCAGGGCGTCCGACAAAACCTGCGTATCATTGCTCAGGGATTCAATAATCTCCGCTATCGGTCCAAATTTAACCGTCATGGTAACGGTGTGCCTGCCCCCGGTCAGGTAAAACTCATAGGGCGCGCCTTCGGAATCTCGCAATTCATGCAGGCCCCATCTGGTATCATATTCAAATTTATATTCCTTAAGTTCTTCGAATGGTACTCTGCCGTCTATCGCAATCTGCCGGAACGAAGGAAGCCCGTCGCCCCATTGCTGCTTTACAAACAGCGCCATCTTATACAAGCCGTCTTCCGGCACAGTAAATTCCCACGTTATGCTCTGATTGCCCTTGCGCCATCTGTACCCTCCCATGACGTTGAGCTTGCGGGTAGTGGCGGACGCCGACTGGATCATCGGGTCCCCGTCATTCTCGCGCCTGAGGGTAGGGTCGTTCTTCTCAATCGCGCTGGATTCCGCCTGGAAAACAATCGCCTCTGACCGTACCGGCTGATATCCCTTTTCCCTGTATTCCGCCTGTACCTGGCGATATGACCTGATTGCTTCGGGCGCTTTCAGCCTGATTCCGGATATATACATATCCGCCGTGGTATGTTCAAGCCTTATTGTATGCGCGCCCTTTTCAAAATAAAAGCTAAACGGTTCCGAATGCAATCCGGAAGTATCCATCAAACTTGTGGTTCTCCAACCGGGTATCTCTATCTGCGACGGCCTGGTCTCATCTCCAAGGCTGTTGATGATCGGCTCATACGCATCCTCGAAATACCGGTAGAATACCAGGTCCCCGCTTTCCACGAACGGGTTCGCGCCGTCTATGTACAGCGCGCGCCTTGCCGAATTCGAGTTCCCGGTAACGAGATAATAATCTACCTCTATTTCGTATAACGCGCCTTCATCGACCTGAACGGTGAATTCCATGTAACCATTTGCCGCGTCCGACAACACCGCCATCCTGCCTGTATAATCCACAATGCCGGCGGCGCCTGGGCCGTTTATATCGTCTGGTGAAATCTCTATATTCCTGCCGGAAACCCCGGCATCCTTAAATCCGTCAATGTAACTCCTGTATGCGGGAACACCCAGGAGAGAGCCATACCCCAGGTCGAATTTCGCACTCTCGAATCCTGCGGTATCCGAATCGGTTAAAGTGATAATTGACGACCCCCGGCACCCACAGAGAAATACGGCAATTAAAAATACGAAAAATATTTGATTCACATAATTGGCAAATGTGACGGTTTTGCCTTTGTTCACGTTTAACCCCCATGCGAACCCACAATTACACTTTCAAAAAAAGGGCTTAGAATTCCTTCTGCACGTTCTCCGTGGTAACCCTCAACTTCTCCAGTGTCCGCGCAAAAATCTCACTGATTATCTCAGGCAATTTAACGTTTATCACTTTTGTCCCCTCTTCGGTGATACCGCCCTTTGTTGCTACCCTGCTTACCAGTTCCTCAAATGTCACGTCTTTTTCCAGGAGATAATTCGCGGTCCCGCGCACGGCTCCCAAAAGCATTATGTGTATCTCGTCCTTTGGAATTGATGTATGCTTTGCCGCTTCATCGGCTATGAGCTTCAGCACCGCCCCGATGAATCCGGGCATGCAGCTTGTCAAATCCATTCCTATGCCTGTTTCTGCTTCGGGCAGCTCCACGACAGAACCGAAACATTCAAGCAGTTTCTTCAGTTCGTTTTTATCACCGGTGCCGACAAAGGCGTTATGCGACACCAGCGTAATTGCCTGACCTATCTCACCGTTTATATTGGGAGTTATCTTCGAGATTTTCCTTCCCTCGCATATTTGGTCCATCTGCCTGAACATTACACTGCCATTCAACGAGACAATATGACAGTCCTTTTTCATTTCCGGCAGAATCTCCGTCAGGACTTTTTTTATGTCCAAAGCTTTTACACAGAGGAAAACCGTGTCGGCGTTTTTTGCCGCGTCGCTGTTGTTTTCACATACATTCAATTGAGGATAAACCGTTTTCAGATCCTTTATTGCTTCGTACGCCCTTTCCGCGAGAAAGACATTGGATTCATGGACGATTTTCGCTTCAATGATCTTCGAGAAAATCATTTTCCCCATACTGCCATAGCCGATAATGCCAATATTCCGCATATTCCACCCCCTGGGTAATTATACCCTGTTGGCTCATTTTATCAATATAAAAATTTTTACCACGAACCAACACAAATAAATTCCTTCAAAACCCTATAAAAACCCTTGCATTTCTCTATGATTTGTTGTATAATCGAAAGTGAAATGAAAGTATTTCGCAGGGGATTTGCAAAATGATTGAGGAATTAACCGAAAGGGAAAGGATCATCCTGGATCGCCTTTCCGGAGAAGGATCGGTCTCGGTTGGCGACCTTGCAAGGGACCTTGGGCTCTCGGAAGTCACGATTCGGGGCGGCCTAAAGATCCTGGAAACAAAGGGCTGGATCAACCGCAAGCGCGGCGGGGCGGCGCCGGCTTTTCACCGGGATATTCTGGAACGGCAGAAGGTCTTCCCCGANCAGAAAAACGCCATAGCGCGGGCCGCGGCGGACCTCGTCCGGGACGGGGACGTGATCATGATAGAAGCCGGGACNACCACNGCCCTCATCGCGCGTTANCTNGCCGGGAAGCGGGACATCCACATAGTCACAAACTCGACGCTGGTTTTTTCCTACGCCCGGATGTANCCCAATCTGCAGATCACCATGACCGGCGGCGAGTTCCGCAGGGCCACCGAATCCATGGTCGGGCCCATCGCTCTTGAAACCATAGGCCGCCTCAACGTGCGGCTGGCGTTCGTGGGCACCGACGGCTTCACCCTGGAGCATGGCATGACCACCCACCTGATGGAAGGCGCGGAGATCGTGAAGGCGATGAAGGCCCACGCCGAGGCCACCATCCTCACGGCGGACTCAAGTAAATACGGCAAAATCGGTTTTTCCAGCGTCCTTCCGCTTTCGGCGATGAACCTGATCCTCAGCGACACGGGCCTTGACGACCGGGCGGAAACAGAGCTGCGTGAAGCTGGAATAAATATTGAATTGGCAAGGAGTAATCATTAATGGCGCATATTCTGATAATGCCCCGGCAGGGGAACACGGTTGAATCCTGTATCATCACGGACTGGAAAGTCAAACAGGGCGACGTTGTGACGGCGGAAACCGCTGTCTGCGAAGTGGAAACCGACAAGGCCGCCTTCGAGATTCCAGCCGGCGCGTCCGGCACGGTGCTGGTAATCCTCGCCGAGGCGGGCGCCGACGTGCCGGTGCTTGCGCCAATCGCGGTAATCGGCGCGCCTGGTGAGGACTGGCCGGCGGCGTTAGGGAATATTGATTACGAAGATCAGGGACTGGAAAAAGAAGCCTCTTCCCCCAGTCCCCAGTCCCCAGTCCCTAGTCCCTTATATTCCCCCCGCGCCACCGCGTCTTTGCGTGAGGAAAATTCGGATGTTGGTATTTCCCCACGGGCGCGCAACCTCGCGGCAAAGGAAGCCATCCCCTTGCCGGTGCCAGGCACCGGTCCCGGGGGGAGGATCATCGAGCGGGACGTGACGGCGGCGCTGCAAGCGCGGCCCCCGTTGAGCGCAGCGGCGAAAGCCTTCCAGCACCTAAATTTAGGTGCTGGGCCGGGGACGGTTCCTGCGGCAGGCTCCGGCATAGGCGGACGGGTAACTGCGGCGGATCTGGCACAATCTTCCCCACTCCCCACTCCCTCTTCTCTCCCTGAATTCACCGAAACCCCAATCAAGGGCATCCGTAAGATCATCGCCGATCGCATGTTCAGGTCGCTGGCGGAAAGCGCTCAGCTTACGCTTAACGCTTCAGCTTCAGCGGTAAAACTTCAGGATATCCGCACACGGATAAAGGCTGAAAACGCCTTTTCTGAAGAATACGGGCTTTCAAAGATCACGATTAACGATCTCGTCCTCCTCGCCGTGGCAAGAACCCTCCCCCGCTTCCCCTTTATGAACGCGCACAAAATCAACGATACGATAAGAATATTTAGCCGGGTTCATCTCGGCGTCGCGGTGGACACCCCCAGGGGTATCATGGTTCCTGTTATACGAAACGCGGATCTGCTTTCATTGGCGCGGATTTCCTCCGAGGTGAAACGGCTTGCCTCCGATTGCCAGAAAGGATCGGCGAATCCGGATGAACTCTCAGGTTCGACCTTCTCGGTAACTAACCTCGGGAGCTTTGGCATAACGAGTTTTACCCCGGTTCTTAACATGCCGGAAGTCGCCGTACTCGGGGTTTGCGGTATTGAGATGAAGCCCGTTGCCGTCTCCGGAACAGAGGCGAACACATGCGGCAGCGATTGCGGGGTGCGCTTTGAGCCCCACATCGGCTTTAGCCTGACGATCGATCATCAGGTGCTAGACGGCGCGCCCGCGGCGAGGTTCCTGAAAGCGTTATGTGAAGCCGTGGCGCGTATAGACCTGCTTCTGGCGGCAGGTTAAGGAGGATACATGGCAGATACGATAATATACGACACGATCATCATCGGAGGCGGCCCGGCGGGCTACCTTGCCGCCGAGAGGCTTGGTCACCGCGGGAAGAAAGTCCTCTTAATAGAAGAACAGCACCTTGGCGGAACCTGTCTCAACGTGGGCTGCATCCCGACAAAGACCCTGCTCAATTCGGCGAAGCTCTACGCACACGCGAAGGAGGCCGAAAAGTTTGGCGTGAAGACCACCGGGCTTTCCTATGACTGGACCGCCATCATGAACTGGAAAACCGAAGTTGTAAGCAAACTCCGGGGCGGCGTTGAAAGCCAGATGAAACGTTTCGGTGTGGAAGTGAAAAACGCGAGGGGAGAGATTCTCTCCGCGCCGTCAGGAGAAAAACCAGCCAAAGTAAAGTCCGTTGCGCGTGACGGAACGGCGGCGGAACACGAGGGAAAAACCATACTCGTCTGCGCCGGTTCCATTCCGGTGCTGCCCCCAGTTCCGGGCGCGAAAAACAACCCGCTGGTGCTGGATTCCACGGGTCTCCTGGCAATTGAAGCCGTACCGAAACGCCTCGCCGTTATCGGCGGCGGAGTAATCGGCGTGGAATTCGCCGGGCTTTTTTCGGCGCTGGGAACCGAAGCCACCGTAATCGAAATGATGGACGAAATCGTCCCATTTATGGACAAGGAACAGGCCCCGCTGCTCCGAAGGGCCATGAAAGCGGTGGATTTCAAACTTGGCTGCAAAGTAGAAAAAATTGACGGCGCAGCGGTTCATTACACGGACAAAAAAGGAAAAGCTGAAATAAAAGAGGCAGACATCGTTCTCATGGCTGTGGGGCGGCGGCCGGTACTCGACACATGGGGCGCGGTCGGCATCGACACAAGCCCCAAAGGCGTTGCAGTTGACGACAGGATGAGGACGAATATCCCAGGCGTCTGGGCCGCGGGAGACGTTACGGGAAAAAGCCTTCTCGCGCATTCGGCTTACCGCATGGCGGAAGTCGCGGCGGCGGATATCATGGGCGTTTTGGACAATGCGGAAAACGCGAAAACAGATAACGTTATGCGCTATAACGCGATACCCTGGGCAGTATATGGCATAACGGAGGCGGCGGGCGTTGGCATAACGGAACAGGAAGCGGCGGCGAAAGGCGTCAACATCATCAAGGGGAGCCTCCCCATGAGGGTATCGGGACGCTTTGTCGCCGAGAACACATTGATGGGCCAGGGCGCGGTGAAGATCATCGCGGACGCCAAAAACCGCCGCATCCTCGGCATCCATGCGGTGGGCGCTTACGCCCCGGAATTTATCTGGGGAGGAGCCGCGCTCATCGAACAGGAATTCAGAATCGACGAAGTCAGACAGCTCATCTTCCCGCACCCGACTGTGTGCGAACTCATCCGTGATGTTGTCTGGGAGCTAGGAGAAGGAGATAAAAATGCCTAAATCAATTTTGGTAAACCCTGCGGAGTTGCGGAAGCCACATGTCCTAAAAATCAAAGACATACCCGTCAACCAGTATAAAAGTGACTTTGAAAAAGAACAGACACTTTACGGCAAAGAACGCCTTCTGCGCGTCTGGTACGACATGACGGTGATTCGTGAATTTGAAACCATGCTCAACGAGTTCAAAACCAAGGGGACATGGAACGGCATTGAGTATAACCACAGGGGACCGGCGCATCTTTCCATGGGACAGGAAGCGTCTGCGGTGGGGCAGAGCGTGAACCTCAGCACAGATGATTACATCTTTGGCAGCCACCGGAGCCACGGCGAAATTCTCGCCAAGTGTTTATCGGCGGTTTGGCAGCTTACGCGTAACGGTGAAGGGGAGAAAAGGCTCGAGGCCATCATGAAGGGATTCCTGGAAGGAGAGACCCTCACGATCGCGGATAAAATCCCCTATAAAAATATCAGGGACCTCGCGGAGAATTTCGTTCTTTATGGAACCCTGGCCGAGATCTTCGCGCGAAAGGCGGGATTCAACCGGGGCCTGGGCGGCTCAATGCACGCCTTCTTCACGCCTTTCGGCTCAATGCCCAACAACGCCATCGTCGGCGGCTCGGCAGACATTGCCACAGGCGCCGCCCTTTACAAACGGATCAACGCAAAGCCGGGAATCGTAATCGCCAATATCGGCGACGCGTCCATGGGCTGCGGCCCCGTCTGGGAAGCGATGATGTTAGCCGCCATGGATCAGTACCGTACCCTCTGGCCGTCAAACGCAAAGAAGATTGACGGGGTGGTTTCCGGCGGAGCGCCGCCAATACTCTTTAACTGCTTCAACAACTTCTACGGGATGGGCGGACAGACGTCGGGCGAAACGATGGGCTACGGAATAATGGCCCGGATAGGCGCCGGGGTTAATCCCGACAGCATGCACGCCGAAAGGGTAGACGGCTACAATCCCCTGGCCGTCGCGGACGCGGTAGCCCGCAAAAAAGCGATCCTTCTCGAAGGAAATGGCCCGGTACTGCTCGACACCATCACCTACCGCATTTCCGGCCATTCCCCCTCTGACGCCTCCAGTTACCGCACGCCCGAGGAGATCAAGCTTTGGCAGGAGGCTGACTCGATAAAAGACTATGGCGCGTATCTCATCGAAAATAAAGCCGCGGACAAAAACGAACTTGATTCGTTACGCGAAACCATACGCGGGAAACTCACCGAAGTGGTGAAATTGGCGGTTAACGACGAGGTGTCCCCGAGGGTAGGCGGGGTATTTATCGAGTCGGTGATGTTCTCGAACGGAAAAGCCGAGAAACTGGACGACCGCGAGCCGGAACTTTCGCAGCCAATCGCGGAAAACCCGAGGGTCAAAGCTCTGGCGGGAAAGATCCGTTACGGTTTCGACGCCGAGGGCAAACCCGTATCCAAAAACAAGGCCTTCCAGTACCGGGACGCCCTTTTTGAAGCCGCGCTTCACCGCTTCACAATTGACCCGAGCATGGCGGCATGGGGGGAGGAAAACAGGGATTGGGGCGGCGCTTTCGCGGTATACCGCAGCCTTACCGATCTGCTGCCATATAACCGGCTCTTCAACAGCCCCATCTCCGAAGGCGCAATCGTAGGCGCTGGAGTCGGTTACGCGCTATCCGGCGGACGTGCGGTCGTAGAACTCATGTACTGCGACTTCATGGGCCGCGCCGGGGACGAGATTTTCAACCAGGCCTCGAAATGGCAATCCATGTCCGCGGGGCTTCTCAAAATGCCCCTGGTTGTACGGGTTTCGGTGGGCAACAAATACGGCGCACAGCACAGCCAGGATTGGACGGCCCTTACCGCCCACATCCCCGGCCTCAAGTCCTACTTCCCCGCGACCCCCTACGACGCCAAGGGTATGCTCAACCTTGCCCTGGCGGGCACTGACCCGGTGATCTTCTTTGAAAGCCAGCTCTTGTATGACATAAGCGAACAGTTTGAAAAGGCAGGGGTCCCGGAAGGCTATTACGAGATTCCTGAGGGAGAGCCCGTTATACGCAGGCAGGGGAAGGACGTCACGATTGCCACGTTAGGCGCAACCTTATACAAGGCCGTGGAAGCCGCGAAAAAACTGGAAACCCAATTCGGCCTTTCCGTTGAGATCATCGATCTGCGTTTCGTTAATCCGCTCAACTACGAAAAGATCATTGAGTCGGTGAAAAAAACCGGAAAAATACTTCTTGCGAGTGACGCCGCCGAGCGGGGCTCCTTCCTGCACACCGTGGCCAGCAATATACAGACCCTGGCCTTTGATTACCTCGACGCCCCTGTGTCGGTGGTCGGAAGCCGCAACTGGATCACGCCGGCGGCGGAAATGGAAGAGCTCTACTTCCCGCAGGCGGACTGGATCATCGATGCGATTCACGAGCGCATCCTGCCCCTGCCGAATTACAGGCCGGTAACCGTGCAGACCACCGGAGACCTCTTGAGGAGGAACAGGCGGGGAGTGTAAGATAGTTGTATAAGTATAATAAGTAGTTTTTGGCGTGACATGAAAAATGTCCCGCGTAAGGAGAACTTTATGAAACTAATATTCCTCGGCCCCCCGGGAGCCGGCAAAGGCACACTCGCGGCAAAAGCGGTGGGCATACTCAACCTTCCCCACATCAGCACCGGAGCGATTTTCCGCGAAGCCATAGCCGCGGCAAGCCCCCTGGGGCTCAAGGTGAAGGCCATCATCGATGCCGGAAAACTCGTGGATGACGAAACCACCATCGAACTTGTAAAAGAACGGCTGGCCCAGGCGGACGCTCAAAAGGGCTATATCCTGGACGGCTTCCCCCGAACCATACCGCAGGCGGAGGCCCTGGCGGGATTTTCCGTTGTGGACAAGGTCGTGAACTTCGATATCCCCGACCCTTTGATCCTTGAACGCCTTGGGGGCCGCAGGGTTTGCCGCAAGTGCGGCCACAACTTCCACATGATCTTCGACAAACCCAAAAAAGAAGGGGTCTGCGATCATTGCGGCGGCGAAGTCTACACACGTGACGACGACAAGGCGGAAGCAATCCAGAAGCGCCTGGAAGTCTACAGGGTACAGACAGCACCGCTCATCGATTATTACCGCAGTAAAGGCCTCCTTGTCGATGTTGACGCAAGCCCGGCAGTGGACAAAGTAGTGGAGAATTTCAAACACAGCCTCGGGCTTTGAGCGGGACAATCCGTCATTAGGCGCTATACTTATATATTTATACCCGCATCAATCGTTACGCTTAATACCTAATTCTCAAGGCTTTTGACTATTTTGTTTATCCTGTATGTGCAATCCTCAATCCTGAGCCTGTCGTTTTTCCATGAATCCGACAAAGGGAAATTTATTCCGTCTTTTGCTTCTTTTCCCATATCCCATTCATTGTTTGTGGACATATTTTCTTTAAGCCATTTTACAACGAATTGTAATTGCTTTTTACATTCCATGTTATTGTACTTTGACAGTAATTCAATGGCTTCAAGATAAAAACTGGCATTTCTCGATTGAAAGGACGGAGTATCATTCAACTTATTACTGTATACATAATACATTCCGCCGTCATGCTTCAGAATATATTTGAAATATCTGGCTTCAATTTCCTTGTCCAGGAAATTAGTCAACAGCGATATTGGATAAAAATGTACAAAATCAACCAGCCTGCCTGCCTTTGGGTTCAGTTTTATTCCAAAAACTCTCTCATAGGCAGCAACATACTCATCATGATTATAGAAACCGTTTTTGAAAGCGGCGCTGATAATATCACACCATTTTATGGCTGTGTTATTTGCCGCTTTGTTTTCAGTTGTAAATATCCTTATCCATGTAGACAGCATTAATTCGGTGTATACATTCCAGTTGTGGAGCTTTTCCTCGCGGTCAGGAATCTTTATTTTTCCTGTCAGACAATCATTTAAATATCTTACTGTTTTCTTAACAGGTTTATCGTTTATTGTGTAGCCCAATACTTTCAATCTTCGTAAAGCCTGTTCCGTGGTCATTGAAGGGAACTGTCTCGGCGTCAAGGTTGACAGCGAATGAAAATATCCCCATGAACCGTCATCAAGCTGCAATTCCAGTATTTTCTTTGCCCATTTACCGTTTTTAAAATTCACTATTTACCCTCCTCAATTGTTCCAATTTCTATCCACGCGGGATAAAATCCACTGTTCAGGGCTATTCCCCATGAACGCAGATTTGATAAACTTGTTCCATAAAACGGTATTTTCCCTCATTTTTCTGTTTCATTTTTTAACAATGTGACAAGGTATGTTCCTATCTCTTTTCCCCGGTAATTCTCATTTACATCAATTCCGATTTGCCATAATAACGGAGTATCGGCGGAACAGCCTGCCATCCCGATTATTTTATCGCCGTCATAAGCGGCAACGGCCAATACATCGGGCCTTTTGAGATCATATTCTTTGCATAGCGCGTTTGGGAACATTTTTGCGGCGTAAAATTGATGAATTGTCTCATTTTCAAACCATTCGGTTCTATAATTAATGTGTTTGGGTATTGTTTCCCTATAGGATAAAAACATATGATATGTCTGCCCCAGTTTTTTATTATGCTCCTTTAATTTTTCATCAATCTTGATTAAATTATTATGCTCGAAAAGCCAGTGTCCTGCCTTATTTTCTGTGTATTCCCTGAGCCACTCATGTAAGCATTCATCGGCAGTTATTACTGCATTATCGCCAAACGTTACCATTTGAAAAAAAGGAATTCCGTCAGCATAATGCCTTTTATTCGCGTTCTCTTTTGAAACGGTAATAATATTATTTGACGATGAAAAATCAGTAATCGAACAATTATATTCAATTGCCAATTGTTCTTTGATGATACCCAATAACTCCTGTTTGGTTTTCATATAATCTCCCTTAATATACGGGCTGAATGCGCTTTAATCTGAATGTGACGCGTATCAACAATATGCTCCTGCAATAGCAAATCCAAAAACATGCCGCTGCAATGTGCGTTTAAATCCATAACTTCATCGTTATCGGCAATATTAACGGCAACCAATATACGCTCGTTTTCACAGGAACGTTCAAAGACGAAAGGCCGTTGATAATCCAGATAAATCTGCCGGTAATTCCCATATCGTAATGCCTTTTCCCTCTGCCGTATAACCGCGAGTTTACTGATATGTCCCGTCAGCCAGGTACTATAGGAGAAGCGGTTTTCAATATCAATATAGGGCCGCAGGGCTTTGTCGGAACCTTTTTCCCTGGCTCCCTTGATTTCCCACTCGCTGCCGTAGTATACGGAAGGGATACCGGGCAACGTAAACAGCAGGCTGTACAATGTGCTCAAATGAGCCGGATTGGAAACATTGCTTGCTATGCGGGTTTGATCGTGGTTATCCAGAAACGTATACAATGGCAGACCGTTATTCGGAACAGAATTCTGCAAACAGGATGCCAGTTCATACAGGTTATTACCATTATGGCTGGAAATCAGGCTGCTGTACAGAATATAGTTCGTAACACTGTGTAATGTGGAAGCGTTCACCCATTTGGCGTAATCACCGCCCACAACTTCACCCATAAGCCAGAAGTCCGGTTTCTTTTCCATTGTTACGTGGCGCAGTTCTTTCATAAAAGCAAAATCCAGTACGTTTGCTGCGTCCAGCCGCATTCCGTCTATGCCAAAACTATCTATCCAGAACTGTGCGGCATCAAATAAATATTGCTTCACATCAGGGTTCGATAAACTGAATTTTACCAGTCTATAATGCCCGCTCCATGTGTCATAGGTAAAGTTATCCCCCAATGGACTTTGTCTGCTAAAATCTACGCCTGAAAACCATTTCGAAAAATCGCGGTTGTTTTTTTGCAGCTCTATGAAAGCGAAGAAGTCCCGTCCGCAGTGATTAAAAACGCTGTCCAGTATTACGCGAATTCCATTCTCGTGGAACTTCTTCACCATGTCCCCAAATTCACCATTTGTTCCGATACGATTGTCAATCTCGAAATAATCCGTCACATCGTAACCGTGGGAACGGGATTTGAGTACTGGACTGAACAATACGGCATTGAAGCCCATGCCTTTTATATGCGGGATCCATTTTTCAATTTTGGCAAGCTTGTGGTCCAGCACCGCATAATCGTTCAATAACGGCGCTTCCGCCAATGAAAAGGTGTAAACGTGATAAATCAGCGCGTCTTCGTACCATTGATGTGCCATAGTATTCTCCTGAAATATACCTACCGATAAGTATATTAATATTCCGGCAAGGATCAAGTCCTTTCCAGGAAAATCACGCGTAAATTCCATGCATAAATTGCTGTACAAGCTCTTTTACGATTTTGTCATTTAACGCGTTGGCGGAATATCCGCTGAAAAAAAGGCCGATATATGAATTTATCGTCCCAATAAAGGACCAGGTAAGCGTTTTATTTTTGCCGTTAAGGTTGCCGTGCGTTTCAGCCATATCCCTGAACATACTGTCGATAACTTCAAACTGCGTAAAATGGTATTTCTTTACGATTTCAAAAACAGATGAAGAACGCGGCATGGAAAGATTCGCGAGAACAGTTCTGTAGAAAAGCTCATTCTCCCTTGCGAAGGAAAAATAAACCTCCGTTATCTTGCTCAGCGTCCTGAAAATATCCTGAAAATAAGAATCAGGCCTTGGTTTATACACGGCGTTTTTGATTATAAGCGAATTCAGACGGGTGTAATGCGCCTGACAAACAGCCTCAAACAACCCTTCCTTGCTGCCAAAATAATAGTACAGAGTAGGCTTGGTGATACCGGCGGCTTCCGTCAGCTCGCTGACCGAAACGCCCTCATACCCTTTCGCGGAGAACAGTTCCAAGGCTTCGTTCAAAATAGCCTGCTTTACACCGCTTTTTTCATCCACCTCTATATTATATACCGAACGGTATAGAGTGTCAATATATTGTATGGTAACATCTTTACATAACACGATAAAAACGCTAAATTATTCCCTACCATGAAGAAGATATCGCTTACAGGAATTCAGGCGACCGGAGATTTGCACATTGGCAACTACTTCGGCGCGATAAAACCCGCGCTGGAATTGGCGAAAGAATACGACGCCAGGTATTTCATCGCCGATTATCACTCCCTCAACAAAATGAAGGACCCCAAAGAGCTGAACGAAGCAATACGGGGAGTTGCCGCCGGTTGGCTTGCCGCCGGACTCGATCCTGAAAAGGTCATATTCTACCGGCAAAGTTCCATTCCTGAAGTTTTTGAATTATCCACCATGCTCATGGCTTTTACCGCCAAGGGCCTGATGAACAGGGCCCATGCCTATAAAGCCGCTGTGCAGGCAAACACCGAAAAGGGCGACGATCCCGACGCGGGGATAAACATGGGGCTTTTCACCTATCCGGTGCTAATGGCCGCAGACATCATTATCTTTGATTCCGACGTGGTGCCCGTCGGAAAGGATCAAACCCAGCATATCGAAATGGCCCAGGATATTGCCCAGGCGGTGAACGCCACTTATAAACAGCCGGTTCTCAAAGTGCCCCAGGGCGTGATTCAGGATACGGTGGCGGTGGTTCCCGGACTTGACGGCAGGAAGATGAGCAAGAGTTACGACAACGGCATTCCTATTTTCTGCTCTGAGAAGGAGCTTCACAAACTCATCATGCGCACGGTCACCAATTCCCAGGGCGTTGATGAACCCAAAGATCCTGACACAAGCCTGATATTCACACTCTACAAGCTCTTTGCCACGGCGGATGAGCAGGCCGCCCTCGCCGCCCGTTACCGCGCCGGAGGCATGGGTTGGGGTGAAGCCAAAGAAGAACTCTTTCGCGTGGCCAATCGCGAACTGGGCCCCATGCGCAAGCGCTTTGAGGAACTCATGGCCGACCCGAAGGGGTTAGACGCAACCCTCGCAAAGGGCGCCGAACGCGCGCGTCCCATAGCGGCCGCCACCGTTAGGCGCTTCAGGAAAGCGGCGGGAATTGATTAAAAGAAATACCTCTTCGCGTTCCCAAACGAAATATCCTTCACCATCCCCGAGAGCAGGCTGAAGTCATTGGGGATTTCCCCGGCTTCGGCCCAGGTTCCCAGCATGTTGCAGAGTATGCGCCTGAAGTATTCGTGCCGCGGATAGGAGAGGAAACTCCGCGAATCGGTGAGCATCCCTATGAAGCGCGAAAGGAGCCCCACATTCCCCAAAAGCTTCATCTGCTCTTCCATGCCGTCCCTGTGATCAAGGAACCACCAGGAAGTGCCCAACTGCATTTTTCCGGGAATCCCATCGCCCTGAAAACAACCCATTATCGTAGCCATGGGATAAAAATCGCCGAAGTTAAGGCTGTACAGTATCGTCCGGGGGAGTTTATTCTGCTGCTCCAGCAGGTCAAGGAACCCTGAAAGGTTAGCCGCAACGTGGTGATCGTGGATAGCGTCATTTCCGGTATCGGGACCGATGGCGTTAAACATCCGCGTGTTGTTGTTCCTGATGGCGGCGAGGTGAATCTGCATCGCCCAGCCCTTTTCCGCATAACAGGCCGCGAGGAAAGCGAGCACCTTGGTCTTGTAGGCGTCGGCCTCCTTCTTGCCCGCCTTGCCGCCCGCAAGGACTTTGGCGAAGGTCTCGCCCGCTTCCTTTTCCCAGAGTGTGCCGAAGGTTCCGTCGGAAGCGGCCTCAAAGGGCAGATACTCAAGGCCGTGATCAGACGCCCTGCATCCCATCTTATCAAAAAACTCAACCCGGCCTTTTAGAACTTCCAAAAGGTCAGATAGCGAGCTTATGGTTTTTCCGGCCGCCTGCCCGAGCTTCGCTATATATTCGACGAAGCCTTCCTTGTCGATATTGATGGCCTTGTCCGGCCTGAAAGACGGAAGCACTTTTGTTTCCGTCGCCTTTGCGGCGGTGATTTTCCCGTGCCACTCCAGATCATCGGCGGGATCGTCGGTGGTGCCCACGCCGTAAACCTTGAACTTTTTGAAGATTCCGTACACCGAAAAATCGGGATCGTTTTTGAGTTTCTCGTTTGCGGCCTTCCAGATCGCCGGGGCGCTCTCCCGGTTCAGCGGCTCGTGGATGTCG
>JGI24698J34947_10000846_pt1 | contig 15376 bp, 10 predicted proteins | sample TergutMp193P3_FD_34947 | JGI IMG/M metagenome (IMG submission 34947) | reverse complement strand
TGAGGACTTATTAAGGATTTCTGAGGATTTTTGGCCATAAAAATAGGAGTCTATATGAAGACAGAGAAAAAGGGTTTTACCCTCATTGAGTTGATGGTGGTTATAGTCATCATCGGTATTTTGGCAGCCATTGCCATTCCAAAGCTTTTTGGCATGAGCGCCAAGGCAAAAGCATCAGAAGTTGGCCCGGCTGCGGGAACGTGGAGCAAGTTGCAGGCGGCGTATTTGATGGAAACGGGAAATGTAGGTGGTGCAGGACAGATTAGTTATAAAATACCAGGTACTAATGCCGTCACTACAGGTGACGTGATTAATACAAGTGCAAATTTTATCTATAATGTTGCTTCAACACTAGATGATGATATAACTCAAGCAACATGGACAGCATCTCCGAAAGCTGCTTTGGGAGATTGTAAATCAACTGAAGGCACATGGGCTGCAACTTTCCTTAAAGAGGACGCTACAGTAAGCGCCTCTGTTTCTGATGGTAAAATTGGTGTATGTGGTAGTTTAACTCCTAATTTCGAAAACTTGCAATAGTTTGATTTGCTCAGAATTCCACACCCCACAAGGGGATGTGGGAATTTGTATAAAAATGGAAAGAAAAATAAATATCTCGTTGCTGCTTTTCGCTTGTGCAGTTCCGGTTGTGATTTTTCTTTTGCCAATGATTGGCTATAAGAATTTAGTATATAAACTGGACACCTATTCTCCGTTTTGGGTCTTTAGTTTACAATTAGGTTTGTTTTTTTTATTGTTTGTAAAACTCTCAAAAGATTTTTGCAAATGGTTAAAGCCGTTTGTTCCGCATCCCTTATCTCTTGTTCCAATACTTTTAGTTATAGCATCCACTCTTATTGTAAGCATTGCCTTTATTGAGCCTCGCTCCCGTGTTCAGGCAGATGAATCCATACACTATGTTATTGCTCAAAATCTCTACCACAATCAAATAGGCCAAATTTGCATAGAAGGCTCTTTTATGGAAAACGGCTTTGCCTGTGTTTTGAGCCAAACCGTAAAAACAAGAGGACTTAGCTATATATATATGCTTGGGATGCCGTTTTTTGGTAAGCATTTATTTTGGATTCATACCTTGCACCTCTTTTTCTTGGCATTGGCATTATTGTCATTTTATTTAGCCCTGCTTGCATGGTTTAAGCAGCATAGCCTTGCATTGCTCGCCACTGCCCTGCTTGCAAGCTGCCCTATCTTGCTTTTTTGCTTTAGTTCTGCTTCTGTTGAGCCTTTTTATGTAACTATGTTCTGCATATCTCTTTTATTCCTAAAATGGGCTTATGACGGAAACACTATCAGGCACTGGCTTTTACTAGCTTTAATTTTAGCCTTCTTAGCTCAAACCCGCACCGAAACAGTATTCTGCCTGTTAGCATTTGTTGGAGTAGTTTTATACAGAAAAAAATTCTCCATTCTCAACTCTCAATTCTCAACTTTCCTAGCCACCCTATCCTTATTCTCTCTCCCCGTTCTATGTACTCTTTCTTTCTTGAGAGATAGCGATTTGCAAGGTGGCAGCTTCGGTGCGCACGGGCATTTATTCAGCAATATAGTATCCGACTTCAAAATAATGGCATTGCCTAATCTTAGCGATGACGGCACATTGAAATATCCCTTCTTACCATATTTAACATGGTTAGCCATATTCGGTTTAATAACTTTAATTATCTTAACCATAAAAGAATTTCGTTCCAAAACAACCACTCCCTACTCCCCACTCCCCACTCCCTACAAATACATCCTCACATTCCTCCTCCTCCTCTCCCCTCAATACCTAATCCTCTTTGACGGTGTTAGCGCAGATTTAAGTATGACGGTTCAATGGAGATTCGCTCTGGTTATTTTGCCGCCGATGGCATTTTTAGGAGCATTTTTTCTATGGAAATTAGGTGCTATTTTAAAATCTAAATTCTCAGCCCTCAACCCCCAAATACGTCCACAAATAGCCCTATACGGAGCCATAATAATCATCCTAAGCTCTTGCCTTGTTCAATATAAAACCTTTATAAAAGATATTCCGAATATTTTTAATTTTTCCACAAAGGAAGATTATGAAATTAGCAAATGGGTAAAACAGAACCCTTCAAAGCGAATGTTGTTTTTTTATTGGAACGTCCTCTTCCCGCTTTCGCGTGGTTATTCTACATATAACTATCATACTCTTTTAGACCTGAATTCTGAAGATTTAGAAGAAATTTTGGAAGATTATAAAGGCGAAGTTTATTTTGTCAGTGCAAGTACTTGCGACATTATAGTCGGAGCACCTAAAATGCGGGCCGGAAACAGTTTTAGAGCCTGCGATAGAGCTATACGTTATTTTGACACTCAGGAAGTTTATAGCACAAAAATTGTTGAATCTTTTAAACCTTTTAGCATTCATAAAATTTTGGGCTTTAATGATATAGATTCTCTTGGATTATTGCGAATTTTAAATAAAGTTGAACCGACAGACAGCACCGTAATATTGTATTTCAAAATACCCAAGGAACGTTCCGAGCCTTGGAAGGTCCAGCATTTTGTAAACGATTCTCTTATGCTTGAAAGCCCATACAAAAAAAGTGACTATGCCGATACATATAAGATTTCCCTGTTTGATAGAGATACTAACATTTGGAAATTAGCCATAATAGACACAATAACCGGTGAGCAAGTCCACAGCGATTTTTGGGAGTTGGTTAAGGTGAGGAGAGACTAGCTTGCTAATTTTGTATATTTATAAGCGTGGAACAAACATTTGCGTACATATGTGCTATAGGTGGCTTGGCTGGAATAGCAGCTATATTGACTGTTTTCGTAAATCATTTCAAATATAAGCGGGAAAATCATTTGGAGGCTTTGCAGACACAGATACAAGCTATGCAAGCCAGCTTTGAAAGTCGCTTGGAAGCCATGCAAGCGGAATCCAGAAACAATGCCGAAGCCTTCCGTGCCCAAATACAAGCTATGCAAGCGGAATCCAGAAACAATGCCGAAACCTTTCGTGCCCAAATACAAGCTATGCAAGCGGATTCAAAAAGCAACGCTGAGGCTTTTCGTACTCAAAACCAAGCTATGCAAGCAGGCTTTGACAGCCAATTGAAGGCACTTACCGAATCTGTCAATTCGTGGAAAGGCTTGTGGGAAGCCTCTACGCAGGAAATCAGGGAGCTTAAGATGGAGATTAAGGAACTGCGAAACGAAATAGACAAACTGCGGACAGAAAACGCAGAGCTTAAAGGGCAGCTTAAAGAGCATTATAAGTTGGCTTGAGTATTATTGTTGCGGGGTAGTAAATGCCGCAGCTATTAGTAAGCCCTGTCTTGCCCTTGAAAGGCTCCTTATATTAAGTCTTTCTCATTTGAAGGATTAAACTCAATGATTATTCTTCGGTGTATTTTTCAGTTGTTACCTGTTGCAATACAACACCAATAAACATAGCTAGAAAAACACATAACCAAAAGTATGGGTTAGGTACACCACGCTCAAGGAAAGCGAGTGATGTACTACCAAATGTAATAAACAATAAAATACCGATAATTAGAGAAACAATAAAACTTAAAAAGCATATTTTAAATGGTCTTAAAATGAAAAACCGACATTTATTATTTTTCCAAATATAGGGACTTCTATTCAAAATAGAATAGTCAATTACAAGAAATATCGTAGGCATAGTAAGAATAAATGCCGCAATAACAATAGCCCAATATCCCAAAATCACTCTTTGTACAATTTCTTGTAAAATTCCAGACGGTATATCATCTATCAATGTCTTAATTTCCCAATACCTGCTAAACCTAAATTCTCTTTGTAAACCTTCAAGTCGTAAATCTTCAGGTACATCATTTGTAGGTAATAATAAACTGCTGCCAATAATCACTGTAACCCAAGCTGTAATTACGGATGCTATCAACTTTGGGAAAAATAAATGAAGACCGAAAAATCCATCGGAAAAAAATTGACACCATTTCCATTCATAATGCCATATAAGCCATTTAGAAGATTTGTTTCTGCATTTGTAAATTTCTTCTTTTTGCTTATCCCTGTTGCTTAGATATAATTTCACAATTTTATCTACTTCCTTAAAGAATTCTTTTCCATATATTCTATCCATTTCTTCTTCCGGATATTCTAACCACTCATCCTTAAAATTGAAATTTGTTTGGGCTTTTGGGCTACGGATATATTTTGTCCATTGTTTTTCAGCTTTGAGATAGTATTCGATATAGACTGAAAGCTGGTCAGTTATATCGTCAGTTTTAATTTCCTTCTCTTTCTCTTGTATAATTATTTCCCGCCAATAATAAAAATTCGCTTTCGCTACCAAAGCACTGAAAAAGTAATTTTCTTTAAGTTTTATGGAAATATGTTCATAATGGAGCGATGTTTGGAATATTTTTGTATGTTCAAGATCGAACATAAAGTCAAGAATAAGTTTGCGAATAATCCTATCGAAAAAAAAACGATTATGTTTATCTAATCTTCCGAAATGTTTTTTAATGCTTTTATTTCTGATTTCGTCAATAAAAATTTTTATATTCTTGGAATAATCAATCCATTTTAGTTCATCATTGGGTAAAAATGTAATTATTTCATCAGACTTGCATTGTTGTATTTTAGGAACTATTGTATCGTTAAAGTTGGGTAAATTTGAATAAGATAGCGACTTATCCCAGTCCTTTTCTATTTTCAAAATAACGTTACATAATGTTTCAAATAAATAATTACTCTCCTCTTTTGCATATCGCGGAAAATTTGTTTCCCAGCCTTCAACCAAGGCATCTGTTAGTCCGTCTTTTGCATCAAGATTGGCGGAAAGAGGCAATGATAAAATGGTATTATGAGAATGCTTATGAATATGTTTGCCATTGAAATCTATATGATCATCGTGGCAATGAGCATGAAAATCTATCGAATCTTTGCTTATGGTTAGATAAATTGGAAATTTTGATGAATCCTTATTATTTTCATTATCGCATAACCATATATAATCGTAACTAGTAATTCCACGACTTAAATCTGATTTTCTATTATTTAATTTGAAAAATCTACCATAATTCATAGTCTATCTACCTTGATTTTGAAGGTCGGTAATGTATTTTTCTAAACCATTGATTACGGCTTCGGCTATTTGTATTTCCTTACCACCTCTGTCTTTTATTTTTTTATTAACAGATTTTGCCTCTTGTAAATACGGTTTTATCAGCATAAATTCTTCCCACATATCGTGCCATTGGCGAATAGTGCCAAATGCGGTAAGATAAACCAAGTGCATAATATGTTCCCAAAATGCGTTGTTGTAATATGGAATATCGGGAAACAAGGATGTAATTAATGCTGAGGCGTTTTGAAGCTGTAATTTTTTTCTACATTCTGTTTTTGAATCACAAACATCATATTTCAAGTTATCATAATTGAGACGTAGTTTCAATAGGGGATTGAAAAGTCTTATGGCTTGCTCACGCGGCTTCTTATTCTCTCCATAAATTTCCAACAATAAATCCAAAAGAGTTGTAACTTCTATAATTTCTAATTGTTTTTTTATTGGAAGCTTGGTAAACTCTTTAATTTGAGTATTCATTCGCCTCAAAAGATAAAATAAAAATAAATAAGGAGTAGTGGTAGGGCAAGCACCGTGAGAAATATGCCAATGTTCGGAAACATAGTTCAAACCCTGTTCCACCATTCGTTCTATTACCGTATTGGTAAAGGCTGATATGTAAAACATCTGAAATTTACCGTTTGGACCTATTTTATTATTTTTGATTGTCCACTTTTTTTCTATTTTTCCATTTTCTTTTTCGACATTTTTTTTACAACATTTTTCAATTTTATGTAAAAAATCATATGCGTAATTACGTTTTCCTGGTCCATTCGGATTCAGCAAATAATCCATTAAAATTAAATCATATTTAGTCTCTGCGAGTTTACCTATGGCATCTTCCATTGTAATAGCACAATCAAACCAAATTGTGATATTTTCTTTTTCAGGTTGACATTCTTTCTTGCATTTTTTCCAACAATCTATTACTTCTGTATTATCCTTTTCATATTCGCATCTATGGCATTTGATATTAAAATAATCCGACAGAATATTATTAATGATTTTACATTTTGGAATGGTATCTGATTTATTTTCTATTGATTGTTCTGTTGCATGGTCATCAACTATAAGAATACGCCATTGTAATCTGCCTTTTTTCTTTAGTTTTTCTAATTCACAATCGTCTTCATCTCCATTTGCTTTTATATAAACAATTGCTTTCTTTCGCATTTCTGTTTCAGAGTGGAAAACAAAAGGAGCAACATCTTTACCATGCCCGCCAATAGAATGGATATATGAATTTTCAGTCAATCGCTTTGTAAATTCTGCTTTTTCCTTTGCATTTTTTGCTTCATATAGCCCAATAGCATAATTTTTACATATTTCCTTTATAGCATATTGTAATCGTTTTTTAAAACAAGAATCATCGTTATAGCCATTAAACTTATGATATGGCACATAATAATTCCATATATTTGAATCAATAACTTTTTTATAACGGGGAAGACATGGAATACAACTTTCTAATATTTTTTTCCCAATGGGAGAATCGTCAAAAAAATCAAACAAACTGATATGAATTGTCGGATATGGATTTTTTATCTTATACTTATCATCTTTATCTTTAATGCTTTCATAGTTATCTTGCCCCAACAGATATTCACCTTTTAGCAACTCATTATTTGTAGGCGATTTGTTAAATGGTAACATATCGTGTATCATAATATTTACTTTTACTTCATCCGATAATGTTATGCCATCAAGAAAAGAACAACTAGATACAGCATCTTTTATCTTGGAAAATATTCCTTTTTCTTCTGTTTCTGTTAAATCTTTACCTTCGTAATTCAAGTTAATTTTTGGCATTTTCTTTTTTCACCTCTTTAGTAAAAATTTCTTTAACACATTTTTCAATATCTCCTATTGAAGCTTTTATCTCATTAGCGAAATTTTCAATCGCAGCTATTTTGAATTGTTCATCAACATTTTTAACTTTTTTAAAAATTTTATTTTTCTTATCTCCTTCATAAAATATATTTTCAATACTTTCTTCGATATCTGTTATTAAAGCATTTTTAAGAATGTCAATAACTTTACTCTTCTCGTGCTGAAATACAAGAATGTTCAGATTTTCTATTGAAGAATACTTCTTAATTTCATCTGGTTTTAATACATATACATTATTAGGTACTTTTTTATTATAATATTCTTTTAAATCATCGCCGTGAAGCAAAAGGAAAATTTCTTTACCTTTACCAAATGCTTTGCAAATTTTTTCTATCCTTTCTTTATCTCCTCTATCATGAGTATTTACTGCAAAAATATTTTCTTTATACTTCAATTGACAATAAGAAATTTCTCTACATATATTTTCTTGATCATCAGAAATATTGTCACATACTTTACTCAATTGTTTTAATTTGAAAATATAAAAAATATGTTCTAGATAATCATTCGTTCCCACTTCCATTAATAATTCTTTGGGTTTTCTGTCTGATAAATCATTATTAATAAAATCTTCCCATTCATAACCTATTGCCTCTAGTTCTTCGACTCCAGATTCTTTTCGTTTTCTTTCAAATGATTCTTTGTATTCTTTATATTTCTTACAATTTTCATCTATCACTTTTTTTTCGTTATTTTTCATATTGGCTCTCATATATTCAAGAACTTTTTCTTCATTCAATCTTGAAACCAATAATTCATAATGACTTTGCATTTCATTGCACCGTTCACTTGAAAACAAATAAGAATTCTCTCCTTTGTTCTTAAGAAAAGAGAAGCGCGTAGAAAATACAAAAATTTTATTGCTCATATCTTGCCGAGTTTAATAGTTCAACTAATGTATATTTACAATCACCTACAGCATTTTCCAAAGCAGCATACTGCACAAAAGGTTGTTGCTGAGGCATATCTTTTTCGGAAGGTTTAGATCTGCCAGAATGTATGATAAAATGTGGAAGAAAATCATAATCTCTTCCTCCATATTCTTTTCTTTTTTTTACTGTCTTGGGGTCTTTACAAAATGCTCTGAAAATTGCTTCTGTTGTTTTATCTCGGTTAATAATATCATCTTTTGTTATTTCAAAAGCTTCATAAACTTTGTCAAGTAAACCTTGATGTATACTTAAATAATCGAATTGCGCAGGAGCAGCAATATCAATGCTAATAGAAATTTCACCTTTATCATCTATTTTTTTGGATATAGTTCCGATTTTTCCGTATTCAGTTCCTTCATATGAAATCCATTTATTATTTTCATCTACATTGTGAAGGTCTTTGCTGTAACCATATATATTAAAACAATTATCATCCTTTTGCAAATTAAAAAACTGAATACCTTTGAGCTTGTACAAGTATGGTAATTTAGTAGATGTTTTGAAGAATTGATTATTAGGTATTTTGACAGGTTGAGCTATAAAATACTTTGCAATAAATTCATTTAATTTCTCTTTGCTCTGTATTCTTCGAAAGAAACTAGTCATACTGTTTTTTTCTATTATGTTTAGATGTGTTTTGTCATATTTAAGAATTTTTTCTATCTTTTTTGCAATCGAATCTTCTTGATTCTTGATATTGATGATATCACTCAAACAATCATCATGTCTCAACATTTCCGAAGTTTTTTGCCCAGAAATTTTTGCAAACAACCGTTCATCGAAAATTGCTACCGAAGTACGCATCGCATTAAAATGGCGATAATACCACAGGGCATCTATCTCTTCGTTTCTTAGCAATCGGTCGGTGGAGTTATGCCCTGTTATACCTTCAATAAATTTGAAATTATCTATTTTCTCATAGTATTCTTTCATAAAACCATCAAATTTTTCTTCTCCATCAAAGTGATTTTTATATAAATATTTTTCAGTTATATTTTCCGCTTCATCTTTACGAACAACCATTCTGCTTGAGATATTGTTGTCGCCCTTTGTATCGGAAATAAATATTTTTTGAGGATTATGTACAAACTGTTTATATAATTCTAATAATTTATCACTGATATTTGTCTTATTTATATTTTCGTAACAACTTAAATTTAGTATTTCTAGAGTTCTACTGTGTGAAAAAGGCAAAATTTGCTCAAATACGCCCTCTTCAACGGCAACTACGAATTGGTAATTGATTTTTAAAGCTTCTTTAAACTCTAAAACTGTGTAAAGTTTACAATGCGATTCTTTTAAGTTATTTTGCATCTCAAAGTCTTCACTCTTTGAATTGTCTTTTTTTACAAAAGCGATATTTTTAGGCTTGTGTACGCAGAAAACGTATTGCAAATGCTCATTGTAATTGTAAACATTAAGGACTGGTGGTTGTATTTTTTCTTCGTAGTCGCTTATTCCACGCAACCACATTGCAGATATACGCATTTCTTTGATACCCTTATTTGTTTCTAACATTTTTCCTACATTATCAACATATGGTTCATTTATTGCTTTTCTGAGTAATTCTATTGAACCATTTTTTAAAGGTAAGTTGTCTGTAACCGTAATAACATACAAATCGTCATTTTTAATTTCATCATATTTTTCATAGTCTTTTTTAAAAGCACCTTTAATATTTTCTTTTTCAAAAATATCAATTGTAAGCTCTAAGTCTTGGTTATTAACTCGTTCACCATGTTTTGCTGCATTACGGATAATATTTTCGATAATGGAACAAAATGCCTGCCTACCTGTTATTCCACCCGGAAGGCTAAAATTAATATCCCGCATTCGGGTTAGATCTTTATGTTTTATTGATAATCCATTAAATTCGCCAAATTTTATAATAATATTATTGGATTTATAATAATAATCATTGTTAACTTTATAGATGCTACGCTCTAATCTTTCTGATTGAGCAATGTATTTCAAAAGCAGATTATCAGATTTTTCTCCATGGCGACCATATATTTCGTGTCTACAATAGCGAGCATCAAGGCAAAGTTCGTCATAAATATCATCCTTGAAATTAACCGTTGAAAAATATGGAATGTAATCCGTACAAACTGTTGCAATAAAATCCATTCGCTCCTGCAAATAAGAAATTAAACGACCGAGTCCTACCAAAAATGGAAGTTCTCGATAATCTTCACTGTCCCACTTTGCTTTTATATTTTCATACCATTGTTTTGAGTTGTTAACTCTATCTGTTAAACTTATCAATTCTTTCAATACCAAATTGCTATCTACAATGCTTTCTACTGATTTTAAATGATGCTTTAAATACGCCATAACATGACTGCCTAAATTATGAGAAAGATTACGAGCCATTATCGCAGATCTAGCGGAAAGAGTATTTGCCTGAATTAGTTTTGCTTTATATCTGGAAAAATCTATTGCATTTCCTATATTCGAAAAGTCAATAAACTTTTTGATTAACCAAATATAAAAAGGCCAAGCATCTTTTGTATCTTTTGCATCTTTTCTATATGAAAGAATCAAAGTAGCGGTAAATTCTTTTTCTATTTTATTTGAATTAGTAAAGCTTTCCCTAAAACATGGTACTAAAATTATATTTTTGTCTATACCCATGTTATTTAAATAAATTGCAAATAATTTTTGTATGTCATATTTTTTTTCGTCTAATTTTTCCTGGATTTTTTCACCAAATTTTGTTTTTAAATCAGATTTTAATTTAGTTAACTCAACAATATGCATATTATTTTCAAACGACAAATCGCGGTACGGTTTATCAGAATCTTTATCTAAAATAACAACAAATGGTTTTGTAAATACATTTTTATATGTATCAAAAAATAATTCATTTATTGATCTTAGTTTTTCATTTTTCGCATCTTCGTTATATTTTTTTATCTGATCAAGTAATTTTTTCTGTTGTGCAATATTATTTGTATTAACAAGTGGAAAAGCAATAATATCATTTATATAAAAAGCATTTATATAAAAAGTAAGCGTTTCTATTTCTGTTTTATCTATTCTGAAAAGAATAAATCTTGCAAATAATTCAATAGTATATTCAATTACTTTTTTATTTCCTTCAGGATTATCACCTGTAACAAATCTTGTAGAAAAAATAGTCGTATTTATACCTAAAATATCTAAAGTTTCTGTAATATATTTTTGCAAACATTTAACAGACATCGTGCCAACAATTTCTGCTTTATTTATTACATTGAAATGATATACTTTATCTTCCCTATCATCTGGTATTTTTTTGAAAAATTTCCACTTTAATGGAAAAGAGGCGGTTAATGGGAAATAGGCATCATCTATTTTCTTAATTCTTTCAATTATATCATTCTCTTCATTGTCTTCAAAAAGTTCTTTGTACTTTTTATACGGAGAAAAAATAGGTTCTCCTTTAATACCAAATAGTGCTTGTAAGATTTCTTTGGTTATAGAACTTTCTATTTTATAATATTCACTACATTTCGCTTTTACTCCAAAAAAGTCAAAAAAATGCTCACAAACTTCTAAATTTGTGGAATTTAACTCGTTGTTATCTCCTATTATCGAAAATTGTTCTCGAATTAATTTAATAAATTCTTCGTGTAAGTGTGTAGCTGTAGTTTTATCTTTATCCTCAATTATTCCCCTATATATATCTAAATTTAATACGAAATTATCACCTCCAAATTCTGAAATAAAATGAAAACCATTTTCTTTTAGGTAAAAATTTGTATATGCAATTAGAGAACGCCAATAACTTAAATGTTGCAGTAACATAGACATTATTACAATATCAAAAGTGTCTGCATCAATTTTAACTTTTGATCCATTATCATTAAATTTTTTAATAAAATCACTCAAAAAATCTTTATAATCTTCCCTTATTTCAAAATTCTCGCCTTTTTTAAGTTCATTGTAATTTTGATTTTTAACATTAGGATTAAATTCTAAATCATATTCAAAAAAAGCGTAAGTAACTTTACATTGCGCAATAGATACTTCTTTATAATTCTTTTCGAGCTCAACATCTTCATAAGTTTCATACTTATCAATTACATCTATTTCAATACTCTTTTTCCCCATTTTTGAGTAATTTTGTAAAATGGCATTAAGCAACTTAAACGGTGTTTTAACTTTATCAATAAAAATTATATTTGCGGTTTTATATTCTTCGTTGCTAAATAAAGATAATAATAACGGAAATTCAAGAATTCCAGACCCTGCACCACATACCAAAATATCTAAATGGTTTCCTCTTATATTGATTTTATTGTAAATATCAGGATAATAATCTTTGCTATCTTTATGACTTTCGAGATAAAAAAGATTAAAAAAAGGTTTTAAAAAATGTGGATCATGTTGGTTCATTTTTTACTCCTTTATTATTTCGTATTTCCCATTCACAATTTTTACCATAGACACTTCCGTTGTTTCTAGGTCGCATTTGTCGTTAAATTGAATTTTCCCCGTAATACCATTGTATTCTTTGCTGCAAATAGAATTAATGAAATTTTTATTATCTTTTGCGAATTCAAGATTCTCTGCAATTACCATAATATTATCATAAAGATAAAGTACATTAAAATTTGCCACTACATTATATTTTTCTTTAAGGTCTGCTATAACTTGCTTTATTTCAGGTTTTTCTTTATGTAAAACAAAACTGGGAGCCGGAAAAACAATTAATTTCATAATTTCTAAATCCTTGTAAAATTCGCCTTCCGCTGTTTGCCCAAAGCCGCTATTGGCAATAATAGGATAATTCATTTTTTGTTCAGTTAGCTGTTTCACAATATTTTCCCATTGGTCTGGATAGGAGCATATTAACAGAACTTCTGGGTCAAAATTCTTGATACTCGCAAACTTAGTTCTGTAATCTCTATCTGAAAATTCAAAAATCTGATCAAAAAACTTAATTTCAGAATTTTGAGAATTTTGTGTTAAAATCTTTTCCTTGGTCGTTTCAATGGGTTCAAGGCAACTTTCAGTATTTACTCTAAAAGTGGCTATTTTTTTAAAGTTGTTATTTATAATATAATTTGCTACCTTAGAGGTTTCATTTTCTGAAGAAAAGTACAAACGCATAGCATTATTCGTACTATCAACAATTCCTTTTGTTGAACTAATCGCAGAAAAGAAAAACTTATCATTATTTTTATACATAGAAAGAATAGGTGAAACTGTTTGGGTGGTTGATAAAATTAATTTATTGATACCTTGCATTTCCAATTTTTTCATTGCCGATACAGATGTTTTGGCATCACCCTTTCCATCTTCGTAAATAACTTCAATTTTTACCCCATCCTTATTTACTTTTTCTAACGCAAGTTCCATGCCAGCTTTATTTTCTTGTCCCAGATTTGCGACCGAACCCGTTAATGGCAGTATCGCCCCAATCTTCACAACTTCCGGTGCTTCACTCCCTTTCTTATTTCCCAAGAAATACCAACCAATAAAGACGGCTAGCACTATAACAATTACAGCCAATAGACCTTTTTTATTCATTTCTAGACCTCAATAATGGGAATCTACCTAGAAAATTGGTTTAATTGAGCCATTTTCCAAGCGGGTTCCAGTTCCTTTGCAGAAAATATAGTAAATGCAAATCAACTCAAACTTCATTCTTGAGTGCAGGGCTTTGGGTCTAGACCCTGTACCCCAAACCTAAACTATGGATTAATCAATCCCAATTATTGGTAATGATGCTGAAATAGCTGCTGAAAACATAATTTTTTCTATTTCTTTTAAATTTTTATCTCTTGAAGAATATGCTATTTGTCCTCCTTTTAGCATATTCACCGTATCACAAAATTCTATTGCGCGAGCAATATTTTGTTCTACTAATATAATGGTTGTATGGTTTTGTTCTCGTATGTGGTTTAAGGTTTTGTACATATTGTTCACTACTGCCGGTGCAAGCCCTGCACTCGGCTCATCAAGAATCAATAAATGCGGTTTTCGCAACAGGCACATTGCCAGTGCTACTTGGTACCGCTCGCCGCCGCTGAGCTTATCGGCACGTATTTTGCTTAATTCCTTTTTCGTTTTTTGCAAAAAAGGGAAATATGGCAATAATTCGCTCTCTCTTTCCCATTTTCCGTATAATGTGAGATTTTCGAGTACAGTCAGTTCATCAAATACAACGCCGCCCTGCATAAAAAGCAATATGCCACGTTTGGTAATTTTGTCGGTGGTAACACCAGTAATATCTTTGTTGAGAAATTCAATCTTACCATCCCGGTACGGCAAAAGATTCATTATCGCCTTTGTAAGCGATGATTTTCCGCAACCATTCAGTCCGATAAAACCAACGCAATCTCCCTCATTTACCTCAAAATCAATGCCATTCAGTACATTTTGACTTTTGACATATCCGCCAGTAAGATTTTTAATTTTCAACATGGCTATTTTATTCCCAAATAACTGTTTTTAACAGATTGATGATTAAGTAATTCTCTTGTATTATCCTGCATTTCTATTTTTCCATTTTGCACAAAAGCACAATAATCGGCCACTTCACTCACAAATGGAATGTTATGTTCAATGAACAATACTGTTGCACCGCTTGCAACCATTTCCTTAATGACTTGCTTTATGGTTTCCAGATAAATGATATTAACACCTGCGGTAGGTTCATCAAGTAAAAGCAGCGAATGATTACCCATAAAAAGCTGCGCTAATGCTAAAATTCGCTGTTCGCCATAAGAAAATGAACCACCTGATTCGTTTAGTTTTTCTATATACGGGTTGTTTATGCCGAATATTTTGTTTAATATCCTTATCGCTTTTTCTCTCTTTTCTTCTTCCTTTTGATTGATTTTCTTTTTATTAAACAGGGTGGCAAACGGTATTTCCCCTGAGGCATCTTCGTCAGCAAGTTTCATATTTTCAAGCAATGTAAGGTTTGAGAACAGGCCATTGCTTTGGAAAAGCCGTCCGATACCTTTACTGGCTCTTTGAAATGGCAAAAGGTTTTTGATGGATTTGCCATTAAAGAAAATATCACCGATATAATCTTTTTGAAAACCTGAAATAATGTTGAATAACGTGGTTTTGCCTGTACCGTTACCGCCAATTAAAGCAGTAATTTTTCCCTCTTCCACATCAAGATTAAACTCGTTCAAAACCCTGAATGAATCTTTGCCTTTGGCAAAACTAATCGTTATATTTTTAAGAGATAATATCATTTGAATTGAGACTTTCCCCATAAACCTTGTGGACTGAAGTACATTACCAATACAAGCGTAAGCCCGTAGATAATTTGCCTTAAATTGGCTTCTACAGCGTTGGGAAGACCTACAAAACGTAAAATTTCAGGCACAAGCACCACAAATAAAGCTCCTGCGATTGGGCCTTTGACATTGCCTGTACCGCCTATAAACAACGCTGTAAGAATAAAGATACTTTCATCTATTGTGAAACTTGTTGGGTCTATATAACTGATATACGA
>JGI24698J34947_10000845_pt1 | contig 15387 bp, 14 predicted proteins | sample TergutMp193P3_FD_34947 | JGI IMG/M metagenome (IMG submission 34947) | reverse complement strand
TGGTTAGAGCTGCGGACTCATAATCCGTAGGTCCCTGGTTCAAGTCCAGGAAGGCCCAAAATCAATAACAGAGAAAAATCAGGCTATTGTTACTTTTTGAGCTAAACCCTTGTTTTAAAGATGACAGATATCCCAGGTAAAAAGGTGATACATTAATGCAAACCATTTTTAAGCGATACGAGAAAAAGTACCTCATCACGCAGGGTCAGGGCGACGCGCTCCGGGATATATGCTCACGGTATATGAAGCCGGATAAATATGGCGAGTATCTGGTGCAGAACATTTATTACGATACGGAAAACTGGGATGTCATACGGTTTTCAATTGAGGGGCCTTTCTTCAAGGAAAAATTGCGCCTGCGCTGCTATGGTGTGTCCCGCGAGGAGGGCGCGCTGTTCCTTGAGCTCAAGAAAAAATACAATGGGGTGGTGTACAAGCGCAGGCTTGCCATCCCGGTGAAGTCCCTTTCCGGCAGTACCGTGCGGGACATAGTCGCAGGCGGTTCCTCGCAGATATCGCGGGAGCTTGATTTCTATCTGAAGGCCAACGCCGTCCGCGAGCGGATATATATTTCCTACAGGAGAACCGCCTTTGCCGACAAAAAAGAAAATGGGCTGCGCGTCACCTTTGACACGGATCTGGCCTTCCGGCTGGATTGCCTGGATTTTTCGTATCCGGGCAGCGGGCATGGCATACTGCCTGATGGCAAGATGCTGATGGAAATCAAGACGCTTGGGGCAATACCCTTGTGGATGACGGCCGCGCTTTGTGAAAACGGGATTTACCCCGGCACTTTCTCCAAGTATGGCGCCTGCTATACGGATCATATTCTGAGGCAGGATGAGACCGAACCGAAGCGAATGGAACAGGAGGTGAAGATCAGTGCTTGAAATTATTTCCGGCAGCATAATAACCGACACGCTGAGAATCGGGAACTTGCTGATCTGCACCCTGTGTTCTCTTGGCCTGGGATGCATCATCGCCGGCATTTATATGTTCAGAAATCAGTACAGCAAGAGTTTGGCGATAACACTGGTTTTTATTCCCGCCACGGTGCAGATAATCATCATGCTTACGAGCGGCAACATCGGCGCCGGCGTCGGCGCTGCGGGGGCGTTCAACTTGATGCGGTTCCGTTCCATTCCGGGAAAGGCCAGGGACATAGGCTGCCTGTTTTTCGCCATGGCCATCGGGCTTGTCATGGGGATGGGGTATTTATTCTACGCGCTGGTTTTCGTTTTATTGATCGGCGGTTTCAGTATATTGCTGACGATCCTTCGCTTTGGTCATGGAGAAACGGAAACCAGGGTATTGCGTATAACCATTCCCGAAAATCTTGATTATGACGGCTTGTTCGATGATGTCTTCGCGAAATATACGCAAAGCGTGGAGCTTGACAAGGTCAGGACTTCCAACATGGGCAGTTTATACGAACTTACCTATTCTGTACGGTTGAAATCCCCGTCCGTGCCGAAGGAATTTATGGACGAGCTTCGCTGCCGGAACGGTAATTTAAACATATTGATCAGCCGCGAAAAACGCGACGGAGAGGAGTTATAGTATGCGCAACGTTATGTGCAAAGAAGTACGGTTGTTGTCCCTTTTGTTTGGTTTAGTCATGTTTCTGTCGGTATGCGGCAATGTAAATGGCGGGGGAGCGACATCCCCGGCGCTGCCGCCCGTGCAGCCCTCCGCAAGCAACGGCAATAGCGGCAGCGGAACGCAATATATTACCAGTTCCTTCTCTCTTGACAACCCCGGCGGCTTTACCGTCGTCTACGATTTTACCGCCGACGATACGGGCAGCAGCCTGAACCGGGCCAGCGCGACAACGATTGCGTTTAACGGCAACTCCGCCCGTGTTTCGGGCCCAGGCGCGGATTTCGCCGGAAGGACGCTGACGATCAGGCAGGCCGGGACATACGTGCTTTCGGGGACGCTTGCCGACGGCCAGGTCCTGATCAACGCCGGCAGGAACGATGTCGTCAATTTGGTGCTGAACGCCGTATCGCTCCACAATGAAACGGGGCCCGCGATTTACGCCCCCAGATCCGGGAAAGTCGTACTCTTCCTTGAGAGCGGCGTCACGAACACGGTTTCCGACGGCGCAAGATACGCGGCTTCGGGAGATGATGAGCCTAACGCCGCGATCTACGTTCAGGACAACCTGAGCATTGCAGGCGGCGGGACGCTTGCGGTCACAGGCAATTACAGTCACGGTATCCGCGCACAGGACATACTCGCCGTAACGGGTGGGACGATAAATATAAACACTGTGGGCGATGCCCTCCGGGGCCGCGACGGGGTGGCCATAATGAACGGCAGTTTCAACCTCACGGCCGGGGGCGACGGGATACAGTCCAACAACTCATCGAGCGACGCGATGGGCTTCGTGATCATCAACGGTGGCGCGTTTGACATAAAGGCCAAAAACGACGGGATACAGGCCGCCAGTTCGCTGACGATCACGGGTGGCGTGTTTCGCATAACAAGCGGCGGGGGAAGCGCCGCGGCCCCGGTCCGTGCGAATAATTTTCGCGGATGGGGCGGCAGGCAGACGCCCGTAACGACAGTTGAGACCGACAGCATGAAAGCCCTGAAGGCGGGGAAACAAGTATACATCGTCGGCGGGGATTTCACGATAGACGCCGAGGACGACGGCGTGCACTCCAACGGCAACGTTCTCATCACGGCGGGCAGGCTTTCCATCCGGACCGGGGATGACGGGATTCACGCCGACAATGCCGTTGAGATAACGGGTGGGGACATCGTTATCCCTGCCAGCTATGAGGGGATAGAGGGGATGTCCGTTACGATTGGCGGCGGGAACATTTCGATAGTTGCGAGCGACGACGGCATCAACGCCGCAGACGGTGACGCCAATACCAACGCCGATCCATGGGGTCGGCCTATGGGCAGGGGCAGGATAAACGAAAATCTGTATTTGCACATAACAGGGGGGATGATTGACATACTTGCGGGCCACGACGGCATCGACTCAAACGGCAATATTTTCCTTGAAGGCGGCACTCTAAAAGTAAGCGGTCCGTCCCAGGGAATGGAAGGCGCGATTGACCTGGACGGCAGCTTTATCATCACAGGCGGGGAATTCATTACGGCGGGCAGCGTGATTAATATTACCGAATCCTCACAGCCTGTCATTCTTGTTTCCTACACAAGGCAGTTGGCCTCAGGCAGCGTGATTACGATGAAAGATTCAGGCGGGAATACCCTGCTTGAATATACGAGCCGTAACGCCTGTACCATGTCGGGATTCACGTCCTCCTCATTTGAAATGGGCAAGACCTATTCCCTTTACATTAATGGCCAGAAAAGGGTTGATATAGCAGTTAACGACATACTGACGGCTATCGGGGATGACGGCAGGGTTTACGGCACCGGCACGGGCGGCCGCGGCGGATTTGGCGGCGGAATGCCAGGCAGAAGGTAACCGCTGGAATTGATTTTCAAATTCTCTCACGGAGACACTGAGGCACAGAGGAAGAAAAAAGAAATCCTATTACTTTTTCTCCTTCTGTGCTCCCGTGCCTCTGTGCGAGGTTTTTTATAGTCCGGATATGGCGGTAATCGCGCTTGCGGCTAACACCGTAACAGCGCCGAAAACCACGAGAAAGACGTATCCTCCTGCCCTCATGAGGTAGCGCTTTTTCCTTGTCCTGGAATACCTGTTCAGGTCGAGAAACAGGCCTGAAACCGAGGCGATGATCAGGAAAAGCCCCAGGATGAAATAAAGGTTCAGGAGGAAGAGCTGGGTGGAGTCGGTAAAGTCCTGGATCGTTCCGGCTATGTACAGGAACAGGGACAGGAAGCACATGAGAAAGAAAAAAATCGCGAGGCGGTTTACCAGAATGTATAGAAACTTTTCTTTTAGAGCGGATGATTTGGCACTCAAAATGTCCTCTTACCCATTTTAGCCAGTATTCAACAAAACAGGAAAAAATGCAATAATGAATCCTGGAGGAATCAAAATGAGAACTATTGATTTGGGGGGAGTAGGCTTTACCGTGCCCACTATCGCGGTTGGCTGTATGCGGATAAACAGGGATGAGAAAACGGACGCCGTCCGCTTTGTTGAGGCGGCGATGAACCTTGGCGCCAACTTCTTCGATCACGCGGATATCTACGGGGGCGGCGCCTGCGAGGAGATCTTCGCGAAGGCAATAGGCAGCCTCAATATAGCGCGTGACAAATACTTCATCCAGTCCAAATGCGGCATCAGGCCCAAAACGGCGTTTGACTTCTCCAAAGAGCATATCCTCTCTTCAGTGGACGGGAGTCTCAAACGGCTTAAAACTGACTACCTGGACGTGCTGCTCCTTCACCGGCCGGACGCCCTCGTGGAGCCCGAAGAGGTGGCCGAGGCATTCGGCATACTCCAGCAGACGGGGAAGGTACGCTATTTCGGTGTTTCCAACCAGAACCCCATGCAGATTCAACTCCTCAAGCGTTATGTGAAACAGCCCATTGTGGCGAACCAGCTCCAGTTGAGCATCACCAACTGCACGATGATTTCGCAGGGCATCCACAACAATATGCAGGACGACTTTGCCTTGCAGAGGGACGGGAGCGTCCTTGACTTCTGCCGCCTCAACGATATCACCGTTCAGCCCTGGTCCCCCTTCCAGTCCGGCTTTTTCAAAGGCGTCTTCCTGGACAACCCGGACTTCCCTGACCTCAACAAACGATTAGGCGAAATCGCGGCGAAGTATTCGGTGTCCACGACTACCATCGCCCTCGCGTGGCTCCTGCGCCACCCGGCGAAGATGCAGCCTGTGACGGGGACGATGAAGGTTGAGCGCCTGAAGGAATGTGTCAAGGCCGCAGAAATTACGCTTACAAGGGACGAGTGGTACTCAATCTTTCTGGCAGCGGGGAATGTTTTGCCGTGAGAACATGACATATTGAAAAGTGTTCCAAAAAATGATAGTATATGTTTAAGGAGCAAGCATGAATTTGGACAAGTTAAAAGGGTATGTTGATTCTATTGAGAAAGTGGAAGAACTGGTTGATTTATCAAAAAAGGTTTTTGGTAAATGTGACGATGATGTAAAAAACGTTGTTGAGATGTTTATCACAAAATCCTATTTGTTGGGGAAGAAGAATCAGGTAAAGACATTTGATGAGTAAATCGTCAAAACGGCGCCTGGGCATTCTTTTGTGGTGACAATCATCATTTCTCAACCATGCATACCATAAAAACGAGCGGATTACGAAATGAGTAATATCAACCAAAAACTGAAAGCTACGCTGGGCGGACTTCCGCAGAAAATACATATCCGCACAAACGACGAGGCGCTGCCCGTTTTGCTTTTCCTGCACGGCGGGCCGGGCGTTATCAACCGCCACTCGGTCATGATCGATCACTCGGATCTGCTGGACACTTTTACCCTCGCCGCCTGGGACCAGCGCGGGAGCGGGGGATCTTATTGGGGAGCCAGGCGCGAGACACTTACCGTCAGACAGCTTACCGACGACGCGGCGGAGCTTGTGGACTGGCTGTGCGCGCGTTTCAGGAAAGACAAGATTTTCATTATTGGCGGCAGTTGGGGCAGCGAGCTTGGCACTCACCTTGCGTACCGCTATCCCGCAAAGATAGCGGCGTATGTGGGCTTCGGGCAGGTGGTGGACGGAACTAAAAACGAGGAAATCAGCTACCAATTTGCGCTTGACGCGGCGCGGAGAGCGGGAGATGAGAAGGCTGTCGCCCTCCTTGAGTCGGTTGGCACGCCTGTTTACGGCGTTTATAGAGGCGGGTTTGACGGCTTGATTACGCAGCGCAAGGTTATGATGAAATACGGCGGCTATTCGCCCGACAGGAAGAAACGCGGGATGTATGGCTCGATTGTAAAGGCACTTCTTTTTTCAGGCGAATACAGTTTTGGCGACATCATCGGAATGGCAAGGGGGTACAAGTACGTGCTGAAGGCCATGTGGGACGAAGTTGCCGCGACGAATCTGGCGAGCGCTTGCCCCAGTTTTGAAATGCCCTATTTCATCTTTGATGGGCGGCTGGATTATAACACGCCGGCATCGCTTGTCGAAGAATATTTTAATGCAATACAGGCGCCGCGCAAGGAGCTAATTTGGTTTGAGAACTCCGGCCACAACCCTATGGGCGATGAAGGCGGGCTTTTCAAAGCGGTATTGAGGGAGAAGCTGTCCGGGGTTGCGAATGACGAACGGGCGAAAGGCGTAATCGTATGAGTGAAGTGCCGTCAGCACAAGCGCCGTCAGCCGAAACTCCGAAAATCGGGCGGAGCGAAAAGTTCGGCTTTTTGACATTTTCAAGTGCGAATAACATCATCTATCAGTTCAGAAGCATATATCATCTGTTCTTTATGACAAACGTCTTGAAACTAAGCATGGGCTGGGCGGGAATGGTTATCGCGATTGGGACTCTATGGGACGCGATCAACGACCCGTTGATCGGCTACTGGGCGGTCAACCGTAAATTCAAGAACGGCGAGAAACTGCGTCCCTTTGTGCTGTGGCATTCCTTCCCGTGGGCTTTTACGGTCGTGCTGATGTTTACGGATTTCGGCGTTTCACAGAAGACAGCAGGCGTCCTGGCGCTGGTCTTTTACCTGTTATTCGAAATATTCGACACGACGATCCTGCTGCCGTATAACGGCATGAGCGGGCTTGCGACTAACAGGGACTCGGACAGGCGCTCGATTAACGTGTTTCGCAATCTTGGCGGCTGTATCGGTTCGGCGATAGGCGCGGTGGCGTGCCTCCCCCTGCTGAGGTTATTCGGGGCGTTGGACGCCTCGGGGAACCTTGACGTGGGCGCACCACGGGGCTTTTTCATCGTCGTTTGCATTATGGGCGTCACCATGATAGCCGGGAGTGTAGTCCATTACGCGACCACGAAAGAACGCGTAAAGCAGATATCGGCGGAAGAAGAGAAGCTTTCACCCATGCGGCTGCTCAAGATGCTACTGCGGTGCCGCTCGTGGTGCTATAACACCCTGTACCTAATCTGCTACGGTGTCATCAATTTTCTCCTGATGTCCAGCGTCGCGTATTACGCAACCTATGTACTCGGCAGTACTGCCGCCGCGACCATGATACAGGCGGCATACCTTATCGCGGCGGTGCTGGCTTCTTTCATTATGACTCCACTTGACAAGTTACTTGGAAGGCGCATGTGCATGATGCTGGCGGCGCTTGTCGCGATCGCGGGCAAGGTCTGGTTTATCGTCCAGCCCTATGCCGCCGGGGCGATTTATTTAAACGCGATAACGGTGGGTATCTCCGTTACCTTTGCCTATGTGCTTTTTAACACAAACCGCAACAACATCGTTGATATCGTCGAGGCCCGTGACGGACGCAGGATCGACAGCATGGTCTCCACTACCGACAGCCTCGCGAGTAAACTGGCCGTGGCGGGTTCAGCTCTTTTAAGCACCGCCCTTCTCGGAAGCGCGGGTTACGACGCGAACCTCGCGGCGCAGCCTGAATCCGTGATTCATGTTATCGATATTATGCTGGGCTGGGCACCGGCTGTCGCCTCGGTAATAATGGCCGTTGCCGCGTTCTTCATGCCTATCGAAAAAGAATTTGCCGCGGCGAAAGAAAAACTGATGCGTATGCGGTCGAGGTAAATAATATGTTGTGGATATTGGTTGTTCTGTGTGTAATATTTGTTTTTGTCGCGGTTCTTTTACTGCGTACGGCGGCTTTCAGGCCCCCGATAGAAAAAGCCTGTCCTATCGAGAATGTAGCAGTGAATGCGGAAGAAACCGCGGCGCGCCTTGCGCGGATGATACGGTGCAAGACCGTCTCATCGCTTGACGGACTGAATGTAAATAAAGACGAGTTTGACAAATTCCGCGTTCTTCTTGCGGAGCTGTATCCGCGTGTGCACAAGTCCTGCAAGCTTGAGAGGATGGGAACGAGTGGCATTCTGTACACCCTCAAGGGCAAAAGCGATGCTGCGCCCGTGGTGTTTATGGCGCATTACGATGTCGTGCCTGCCGAGGAGCGGGCGTGGGATAAGCCGGCCTTTGAGGGAATACTGGAAGACGGCGTTTTGTGGGGCAGGGGAACGCTTGATACAAAGGGCACGTTATGCGCCATCCTTGAGGCTGCGGAGAGCCTTGTCGCGGGGGGCTTTGTTCCCGAAAACGACCTGTACTTCGCTTTCTCCGGCGATGAGGAGATCGCGGGGGATTCCGCGCCCCTTATTGTGGATGAATTCCAAAAATGCGGCGTGGCTCCCGCGATGGTACTCGACGAGGGCGGCGCGGTTGTTGAGGGGGTATTCCCCGGCGTGTCACTGCCCTGCGCGATGATCGGCACGGCGGAGAAAGGCATGCTGGACGTGGAGCTCTCGGTAGAAGGCAGGGGAGGCCACGCTTCCACCCCGCCGCCCCATACGCCGGTTGGGGTTCTCGCGCGGGCCGTTACGCGCATCGAAAATAGGCCGTTTAAATCCCGTCTTACGCCTCCCGTGGCGGTGATGTTTGACACGCTCGGGCGTCATTCGTCATTTGTATACAGGCTTGTCTTCGCGAACCTTTGGTGCTTCAAGCCGCTGCTTGAATTAATGTGCCGCAAGCTCGGGGGCGAGCTTAACGCCATGATGCGTACCACCTGCGCCTTCACGATGATGGAGGGCAGCGGTGCGACTAACGTAATCCCGCCTGTCGCGAAAGTAACTGCCAACCTTCGCATACTTGGCGGGGAAACTGTTGAAAACGCCGTCGCGCATATGAAATCAACCGCTGACGACCCGGATATCAAATTCCGCGCAATCTACGGCATGGATCCCTCTCCCAATTCGCTTGTAAGCGGCAACAGTTGGGAGACGCTGAAAAACGCGGTCTCCCAGACCTGGCCCGGGGCGCTGGTCTCCCCTTACATGATGTTCGCCTGTACTGATTCGCGGCATTACCACCGTATCTGCGATCATGTGTACCGTTTCTCCGCCATGGCGCTGAGCCGGGAGGAACGCGCCACGATACACGGCCATAACGAGAGGATCCCCCTGAACACCCTTGTAAAGCTCGTGCAATTTTATACACGCCTGATACGGCAATGCTAAACCGCCGCTAACCTTGACAAATACCGCAAAAGCAGGTATCGTTATATTGGGTTTGTGTGCCCTGGTGACAGGCTGCTCACAGACAGGAGGTAAGCATGGGCGGGTGCTGTGGCGTTCTTTCCAATACCCTTTGCGATATGTGCAGGGATAAACAGTGGATCGAGCAGGACAAGAAATATTTCTGTAAACGGTACAATACGAATTTGGATCGGCTGGATGGGGACAGCGGCGGGGCTGTGAAGACTATGCAGTGTGCGGTCGCCGCTCAGCGTCCCGGGAAAAGAGAGGTTCTCGTCAAAGCCCGCAACTAGGCAATGAAGATAATGTCCTTTTGAAATTGGTCTATTGACAAACTTAAAATAATCTAACAGATTAAAAAAAACTGACTGTTGCCGGTTAGCGATGTCCGTATGAAAAATACAACTCAACCACTTCATGACAACAACGCTTTTTTCCACTTTGAGCGCCCACGGCTGAATAGCCTGTTCATGGAAGCTGTGAGACACCCGCTTGTCGTGGTATGTGCCGGAGCCGGCTACGGCAAAACCAGCGCGGTCCATGATTTCCTGCGGGAATACCAGGCGTCCACGGTTTGGATTCAGCTCTCCGAGCGCGACAACGTCGGCCAGCGCCTTTGGGAGAACTATACCCATACCCTGATACCGATAAACGAACCTTTCGCCGAGGCGGTAAACAAACTCGGCTTCCCCGATACCGATGACAAGATGAACCAGTATCTGGCCTTTACGCGTAAATACCTGGAGGCGAAACGCCGGGTCATCGTTCTGGATGACTTTCATTTAATCGAAGATCCTTCGGTTATCCGCTTTGTGGAACGCGCGATAAACAACATGCCGGTCGGAAGCTCGATGTTTTTAATTTCACGTTCCACGCCCCATATCAACACCGCGGGCCTCATTGCCAAAGGCTGGCTCTTTACCATCAGCGAAAGCGATCTGCTCTTCACGGAAAGCGAACTCGCGCAGTATTTCAGGCGGCAGGGCGTTTCCCTCCAGCCGGACAACCTTCATGAGATCATGCGGGACACCGAGGGCTGGGCCTTCGCGATCAACCTCGTAGCGCGTTCGTATCAAAAAGCGCCGGGTTATGCGGGCTATCTGCGTAATGCGATGAAGATGAACATCTTTCATCTAATGGAGACGGATATCTGGGACGGGATATCGGAACGGCTTCAGACTTTTTTGATTCGTCTTTCCCTCATCGACCACCTGTCAATCGATCTGATATCGCTGCTTGCCGGAGGGGACGAGAACCTGATTGCCGAGCTAAACAGGCAGAATGCCTACGTTAGGCGCGACAGCTACATCGACGCGTATTTGATTCATCATCTGTTCCTGGAATTCCTCAGGCGCAAGCAGGGCCTTCTCTCCGAAAAGCAAAAGAAGGAGACTTATGCCATTGCAGGGGACTGGTGCAACAGGAACGGCTTTAAGATCGATGCGCTGGCGTATTATGAGAAAGTCGGCGATTACGAGACGATAGTTTCCATCTTCTATCAACTGCCGATGCAGATACCGCACGATATTGCGCGTTACGCGGTGAAGATCTTTGAGAAGATACCGGCGGAGACGTTTGAAAAGGTGGATATGCTCGCCGTGATGCACGTACGTACCGTTATGTGCCTGGGCCTGTGGCAGGAAGCGTGCAAGCTGGCGGAATTATACGAGGCGAAATTCCTGCGGATGCCGGTAGATGAGCCGCTCCGAAACCATACGCTGGGGGGTATTTACTATTGTTGGGGCGTTTTGCGAACGCTCCTGTGTACCGTAGACGGCCGTTGCGATTTTGACTCGTATTATGCGAAATTCCAGGAATGCCGTTCCAGGTTTCCGGTTGACGTGGGCCAGCTTGCGAGCCATCCTGCGGGTCCGTGGATTAGCCTTGTGGGCGCGTCTGTGAAAGGCGCCCCGCTTGAGTACATCGACGCGGCGACCCGCGCCGAAAAGCATGTATCGCCCTGTTTCAACGGCGCGATGACAGGCACGGGCGATTTGGCCCGAGGCGAGCTGCTCTTTTACCGTGACGACATCCGTGGCGCGGAGCCCTTTATCCTCCGCGCCCTGGATCAGGCGAGGGAACGCAGGCAGTTTGAGATTGTCAACAGGGCGCTGCTCTACACGCTGCGAATTGCCGTCTTGCAGGGGCACTACTCAAAGATGGAACGGGCATTGAAGGACATTGAAGTTCAACTGAACGAAAGCGAGTACCCGTTTCGCTTTATAACGTATGACATCGCCCTGGCGTGGTACTACTATATCCTCTGCCTGCCTGAGAAAATTCCTGACTGGCTGAAGGACAAGTTCACTCCGTACGGCCACGCTTCCTTTATGGAAAACTTCGGGAACCAGGCGAAGGCCCGCTATTGCTACCTGACGAAGAATTACCTCCCGCTGCTTGCCTACATTGAGGAACAGAAGCAGCGCGAGGCGATCCTCTACGGCCGCGTTGAGATGCTCGCGATTGAGGCGTGCATATATTACAGGATGAAAGACAAGGCGATGGCCCTCGCCGCCTTGCGCGAGGCGTATGAGACGGCGTCCCCGAATGAGCTTGTCATGCCGTTTATCGAGCTTGGCAAGGACATGCGTACCGTTACCGCCTCCGCGCTGAAGGAGCGGGACGGCGGCATCCCCACGGCATGGCTTGAAACCGTCAACCGCAAGTCGGCGTTATACGCCAAGCGCCGCGCCCACATCACCGCGGAGTACAAGCAGGCGAATAACATGGCAAACGGCATCGCCATCTCCCCGAGGGAGAGCGAAATATTAAGCGATCTCGCGCACGGGCTTTCGCGTACCGAGATGGCCGTCACCCGCAATCTTTCAGTGAACACCGTGAAGATGGTGATAAACAACCTCTACTCCAAGATGGGCGCGGAAAACATGGCGGATCTTATCCGCATCGCGACTGAACGGAAGATGATTTAAACATAAAGAATTTTACCACGAACCACACGAACCAACACGAACAGAAGATTTACCACGGAGTGACACGGAGGAACACGGAGGGGAAGAAGAAGCTCTCGCAGAGGCGCTGAGATCGCAGAGGACGAGGAGAAATTCTAACCACGAACCACACAAACAACACGAACTCTTCCCTTTCCCTCCCCTACCAGTCCGCGTACGCGATTCTGCCGACATAGCTCCCGGCAACGAATCTGCCATTGGCGTAGGTCATGGCGTTGATTGCGTTGCTTTTTATTACATTTGTAATGGGTTTTTCCCCAAAAAAACGGCGGCTTTTGAGGGCCGCCGCGTTCATTTTCATCCGCGCTCCTTACTAGTTCCCCAGCTCGCGAGCTTTCGCGGCATCCGCGTTTTCGCGGGCCGTGTCGCCTTTCGCCCGATACGCAAAGCTCCTGTTGTTATAGAAGGTGGCAAGGTTGGGTCTGAGCCGTATTGCCTCGGTGAATTCCCGAATCGCGGCGTCATAGTTGCGCTGGTCATAAAACGCCATGCCCCTATCAAAAGCGGCCTGTGCCGTCGCGGGCGCGGGCGTTGTCGCAGGCGCTCAAGTTCCGCCTGATACGTCCGCCTGTCCTTGTCGGATAAGGCAAGCGCCTTTTCCTCGATTCCCGCCGCCTTCTCCTGCAACGTCGCCGCCTGTTTAATCAGGTTCACCGCCTGCTTCGCGAGGCTTTTCGCGCCGCCATTGAAGGCGCGATCCACGATGCCGCTTGCGTGGAGGGGTACGGCGAACGCGAGCCCCATTACCAGGGCGAGGGCGAAAATAGTTAGAAATTTGATTGTGTTTTTCACATAAGATTCCTTGCCTGATGATTGTTTTTTAGCGAAGATGATGAAAGTATACAACCACAAAAACCCAGGAAAAAGAAAGACAGTATTCCCGATACCGTAAAGGATGAACTCATTAAGAGCCTAACCAAAGCAATCGAAAAAATAGTCAAGAACACCCATTAAATTAAAGAAGAAAAAACGGTAACTGAACAATATTTTAACCCCTCCGTGGTTTTACTCCGTGTAACTCCGTGGTAAATCTTCTGTTCGTGTTGGTTAGTGCCGTTCGTGGTAATATTCCGGTGGAGGGTTGGCAAGATGGGGGAAAGAGGGATTACCGTCGGCGTTCAAGCCAGTCCCCGATAAAACCCCAAAGCGCGAGTCCAATAACAATGAACCATATACAGCCTAATAACAGCCAATCCATTATCTCCTGCTCCTTTTTCTCCGGCGAAAGCGAGTTTTCTCGGTCTTTACCTCTCTCTTTCCCAGAATAATACCCAATATAAAGCATACCACAACTGCGGCGCTTCCGCCTATCAATAGTATATCCTGAAATATACTATCGTCAACAACGTTAAGCTGGCGATATAGGATTCTGGTGATAACAATACCGGCAAATATCAGCTTGCCCACGTCGAGCAACAGTTTCCCAACATCCTCTTTAAGCGTTGTCCTCGTCAACTTCGTTGACGACACCAATCTTTTTGGCGGTTTTTTTTTCATACCCACTATACTGCGCGGGGTCGGGGTTTTGGCTTGAAAAATGTGATGTTTGTAATGGTTTTTTCTATTTTTCTGTGGTTATTTTCTTTTCGTGTCGTTCGTGGTTAATTAATCATCGCTTCAAGCCCCTCGAAGACTTCGCCGAGGTCGTCGAAGCGGAACAGGGCCGCGCCGTCCAGGGGGGTAGCCATGTCGTTCACGATCACGATTTCCCCGCCGGTGGCGAGCGTATAACGGGGCATGGAAGCGGCGGGATAGACGGTAAGGCTCGTTCCCAGGACCAGCATGAAGTCGGAGGCCTGGGCCTCGCTTGTGGCTTCCCTCAGGGCGTCCATGGGGAGGCTCTCGCCGAAAAAGGTAATTGCCGGTTTCAGGACCCGCCCGCATTTTGGGCACTTCGGAAGTTCCCCGGTGCGGACGATCTTCGCGGCTTCCTCGAAGGGCATGCGTACCCCGGCGCAGCGGAGGCAGTGGTGTGTTTTTGGCGAGCCGTGAACTTCAATCACGTGACTTGATCCCGCCTTCTGGTGCAGGAGGTCGATGTTCTGGGTTATCAGGGCCTTGAGAAAGCCGCGTTTTTCCAGTTCCGCCAAAACGCGGTGAACCACGGACGGGCTTTTCTCGTCGATATTGTAGATGAGGGATGCGGCGGCCTTGTAGTAGAAAGAAGGGTCCTTCTCAAAATAATCGATGTCGAAGATCTTCTCGGCGTCGGGATCGTTATAAAGGCCGTTCTTGCCGCGGAAGTCGCGGATTCCGGAAAGGGTGCTGACTCCCGCGCCGGTAAAAGCCGTGCAATGCTTTGAGTTGGTAATTTTATCGAAAAGTTCTTTTACTGTCATAATCAATCTTTCTTCTCTGGAGTGTAGGTATTAAAAAGGTCCATTAGTTCGGTTTTGCGGAAGAGGGAGGCGTATCTCCTCGCGCTCATGCCCATATGGTCGGAAATGTCAGGGTTCGCACCGGCTTTGAGGAGCGCTTCCACCATCTCTGTTTCATCTGCGCCCACGGCAACGATCAGCGCAGTTTGCCCGTCCTTGCTCTGGATGTCCAAATCCGCGTTTTCTTTGATAAGGTCCGTCATTATGTCGCTGAACTTTCCCATAACGCTGTCGAGGAGGGCGGAAGTGTCCCTGTCCTCCGCCCGCAGGTTTACCGGCGCTCCCGCCTTAATCAGGAACTGGGCAATTTCCCGGTTTCCCGCCCTCGCGGCAATGTTGAGCAGCGGGACGCCGGTCTTGTCCCTGGTATCGGGCGGAAAACCGGCGCCAAAAAAGAGGACGACATCGTCAAGCCGGCCCTCGGCGACGCATTGGCCCAACGAGTTGTTGTTTACGGGAATGCCCTCTTCAAGAAGGGTGTTGCGGGCTTTTTGTGTTTCCCTGTCCACCTCCTTCTTTTTCAGGGCCGCGTTTTCCGAGTCGAGGTACGCAAAAAGGGATTCCTGGGTTTCCAGGATTTTGAAGCAGAAATTATATACGTCGGGGATGCACTTTTTGGCGTCTTCGCCGTAGGCGAGAAAAGGCACATGCGAGCCGCAGGAAAACCCGGCGAGAAAATCGACCCACTCAGGGGCAAGGTGTGAAATTATCATTACATGGGTTGGCGTATCATCCTTCGAATCAAGCTCATTATGATTGACAGGCTGCGCCGCATCATCGGCATTGGAGGGGGTCAGGTTAAAAAATGCGAAAAACTGCTTTTCAATGCTCCTCCTTCCGCCCCGTTTTGTCTTGGCAGGGAGAATTCCGGAATAAATTGCCATTTTATCAAACAGGAGGCGGAGTTGATCGGCGCGCTCTTTTTCTTCTTCCAGGCAGATAATTAACAATT
>JGI24698J34947_10000844_pt1 | contig 15391 bp, 12 predicted proteins | sample TergutMp193P3_FD_34947 | JGI IMG/M metagenome (IMG submission 34947) | reverse complement strand
GCGCCCGCGCCGGCGATTGTGCCGAACACCGCGCAGCCGAAGCGGTAGCCGTTCAGCGAAGACTGCTCGTGGTAGTCGCTGGTGAGTTCCGGGGTGAGGGATGCGTAGGGCACGTTGATGATGGTGGAAGCGGTGTTGAGGAGCATCAGCGCGGCGATGGCCCAGACGATGTGCGTCGACACCGGAAGGTAGGCCGGGGCCGTGAAAAAGAAAATCATGGTGAGGAGCATGGGCAGCGCGCCGAAAAGGAGGTAAATCCGCCTCCTGCCCCAGCGCGACAATGTGCGGTCGGAGATGAAGCCCATCATCGGGTCGGTCACCGCGTCCCATGCCTTGCCGATCATCACCGCGGTCCCGGCCCACACTGCCGCGATACCCACCGTGTCGGTGAGGTACTTCAGCGCCCAGAAGGACATCAGCGTGAAGAGCATATTCCCGCCAAGGTCAAAAATGCCAAACCCAAGTTTTTGTTTTACCGTCAATTTTCCGTCAGCCATAAACAACTCCCTGTTAATAAGTGTACCCTTGTTTTGCAAGTCTCACAAGAGCGGCAGTGGAAATTGCATCAATTATCAATGAAGAACCCCGTGGCAAGCCACGTGGTTCTTCGTTGGAGAGGAAATTTATTTTACTCTCCCCCGCGAAAACGGGTTCTTGGGTATTGACCCCGCCTTCCAATAAACTTAAAATTGGAGAATTCCCTGTAAGGAAGCGCAATGGACAAAGAGAAGACACTCGGCTTGATAAAAGAACTATCCGACGCGAGAGGAGTTTCCGGTTTTGAGGATGAGGTTCTTGGTGTAATTCGCCGCCACGGGGAAGGACTCGGTGAATGGAAAGAGGACGCCATGCGGAACCTCTACCTTAGCCGTAAAAACCCGAGAGAGGGGCGGCCTTTAATGATGCTTGACGCCCACACCGATGAGGTGGGTTTTATCGTAAAGGCCATACGCCCCAACGGGACGCTTGATTTTGCCGCTATGGGCGGCTGGGTTCCATCCTGCGTTCCCGCGCACAGGGTTCTGATACGCAGCGGGGGGGGCGAATGGATACCCGGCGTTATTGCCAGCAAGCCGCCGCATTTTCTTTCGGAAGCGGAAAAGAAACAGGCGCCGGAAATAAGCGACATGGTGATCGATGTGGGAGCCTCCAGCGACAGGGAGATTCGCGAGGAATACCGCATTCCAATCGCGGCGCCGGTCGTGCCGGACGTGTCTTTCGAATACCATGCAGCCCATGACATCATGATTGGAAAAGCCTTTGACGATCGTCTGGGATGCGCCGCCATAATCTCCACCCTCAGGGAGCTGGCGCAGGACGGGCTTTCACTTGACGTAACCGGGGCGTTTGCCGTACAGGAAGAAGTAGGGCTGCGCGGCGCCGTCGTTACTTCCCAGACCGTGAAGCCCGATATCGCCATCGTTTTTGAGGGCTGTCCCTCGGACGACACTGTGGTGGAGCCGCACGCGGTTCAGGCGGCGATAAAAAAGGGCCCGATGCTCAGGCACATGGATTCAAGGATGATTACAAACCCCCGCTTTCAGCGTTTTGCCCTCGACACGGCCCGGGAAAAGGGCATTCCCGTTCAGGAAGCGGTACGAACAGGCGGCGCGACCAACGGCGGGGCAATTCATCTTTCCGGAATGGGCCTTCCCGTGATCGTCATCGCCATTCCCGTCAGGTACATCCATACCCACTATGGCATCGCGTCATATTCCGATTTTGAAAATTCCGTAAGACTGGCATCGGAGCTAATCCGTTTACTTGACGATAATCATATAAGGGGTTTCTAGGGTAAATTATGCCGCATGTAGTCTTGGTGCTTATTATTTGTGCCGCTCTGGTAATGTCCATTATCATCGGAATATATGCCCTTTTTAGGAGCGAAAGCAGCAAGAAAAACTACTTCCTGCTCCTGCAGGCCATGATCGTTGTCTACCTCTTCGGGTATTTTATCGAAATTACCAGCACCAATATTGGAGAGGCTTACGCGGGCGCCAAGGTTCTGTATACAGGCGCGTCCTTCATAGTTACCTTCGTCTTCTTTTTTATTGCCGATTACTGTGATTTCAAACTCCACCGGTACCTGGTAAAAATCCCCATGCTGTTAATATCCATGCTGGCGGCTGTAACCCTGTGGATCACAAAGTTTGATCGTCTGGTATATCTGGATTACAGCTACAATACAAACCTTGCGCACCATTTGAATTTTACGCCGGGCATACTTTACTATCTGCTTCATTCCTACCCGATTATCTGTATGCTGCTTTCCATGGCGATCCTGTTATTCCGCATGAAAAGGTGGAAAGAAAGATACCGGAAGCAGCTTATCATACTTTTCGTATGTCTCATCTTTCCCCTCACAACCGAAGTGATTTATTTCATAACCGTCTTTTCGGGTATAAACGCCGATCACATATATCTGACGCCCTATTCCATGGCGCTAATGAGTTTGTGCCTTTACATGGGAGTAGCCCGTTTCAACATTTTTGATATTATTTCCATGACAACCGTAAGCGCGATGGAATACGTCAGGGACGGTTTTGTCCTGCTTGACGACGGGAATAATTACATGTTTTCCAATCCCGTTGCGGGGGAGCTGCTTCCGGCAATCAGCAAACTTGTCAAGGGAGAATCCATTTTTTCCGTCAAAGACTGGCCGGAAGAATTGTGCGGCATTGAAACCGATTCGATAGAGTTTTCAACCGAAAAGGGCGCGAAACATTTCAAAGGAAGCGTAAGCCCCGTATTGGCCCGAAATCAGACTCTCATCGCGAAGATTGTTCTTTTCCATGATATAACCGACAGGGTAATACTGGTGAAGAAACTGGAAGACGCGGCTTATATTGACGCGCTTACGGGCATATACAACCGGAAACATTTTTCTGAACTCGCGCAGGTAAATATCGAAAGGGCGCTGAGGTTCAATAATTCAATTTATATGGCCATGCTGGATCTCGATTTTTTCAAACGTGTCAACGACACCCATGGACACGCGGCCGGCGACCAGGTTCTGATGAACACAGCCGAGGTTATCCGTCATACCATACGCTCCTATGATCTCCTTGGCCGTTATGGAGGGGAAGAATTTGTCCTTCTGATTACGGATTTAAACATAAACGAAGCGACTACCATAATGGAAAGGATTCGTGAAAACATTGAAAATTCCGTCATAAACTACGAAGACGTGGAGATACGAATCACCTGCAGTATCGGCCTTGCTCAATTTACCTCCGGCGATACCATGGAAACCTGTGTGAAAAAGTCCGATGAGGCGCTCTACGTCGCGAAGAACTCAGGCCGCAATCAGGTGAGGTTATACAGCGAGCGCTTTAAATAACGCTCCTGAGGATTTCCCTCGGCTTTGAGCCCTGCGCGGGTCCTACGACGCCGTGGTGTTCCATCTCCTCGACAAGCCGGGCTGCTCTGTTGTAGCCGATCTTGAGCCGCCTCTGTATGTAACTGGCGCTCGCCCTGCCCTGCTGCATGACAATCTCCATGGCCTTATCGTAAAGGGGATCGTCCCCGTCGGAAAAGAGGGCGGGGCCTGAGTCTTCTTCCTCTTCGTCATAGAAGATCTCGTCGTCGATGTAGTTCGGTTCGCCCAGGGTTTTCACGTAATCGACCACCCGCTCAACCTCTTCCTCCGAGACAAAAGCCCCCTGCATGCGAATCGGGAAGGGGTCGACCGCGCCGGAGTAGAGCATGTCGCCTTTGCCCAGGAGTTTTTCTGCGCCGGGGCTGTCGATGATTATCTGGCTGTTCATTCTGCCCGCCACCATGAAGGCAATACGGCTGGGAATGTTGGCCTTGATGAGCCCCGTAATAATGTCGATGGAGGGCCGCTGGGTGGCGAGTACCAGATGTATGCCGACGGCGCGGCTCATCGCGGCGAGCCGCGCAACGATTTGCTCCAGTTCCTTACCGGTGGTGGCCATGAGGTCGGCGAATTCGTCAATCACCACCACTATGTAGGGCATGTATTCCGCGGCGATTTCCCTCTCCTTTATGCGCCGGTTGTAGCTGCGTATGTCCCTCACCCCCATGCTGTCGAGGCACGCGTAACGCCGCTCCATCTCGTAGATGCAGTACTGCAGCGCCTGGAACGCTTTTTTCGGCTCGGTGATCACCGGCGTGAGGAGGTGGGGGATACCGTTGTAGAGTTTCAGTTCCACGATTTTGGGGTCGATGAGGATGAGGCGGCATTCCGACGGGGGCTTGCGGTACAGAATAGTGAGTATCATCGCGTTGACGCACACGGATTTCCCGGAACCGGTGGCGCCCGCGATGAGGAGATGGGGCATCTGCACCAGGTCTACCGTGGCCGCCTCGCCGGTTATGTCTTTACCCAGCACAACCGGAACCTCGGCGTTTTTCCCGTCGCCCGCTTCGATGATTTCCCGGAACGATACGATGTTCCGCTTGGCGTTGGGAACCTCGATGCCCACCGCATGTTTTCCGGGGATGGGGGCGACAATACGCACCGACTGGGCGGCCAGACGCAGGGCGATGTTATCCGCGAGGTTTTCGATCCTGTTCAGCCTGATACCGGGCGCCGGGAGAATCTCAAACATCGTGATGACGGGGCCCTTTCGTATGCCCGTGACCTCGACCTGGATGTTGAATTCCTTGAAAGTTTCCTTGAGGGTCAGAGCCGCGTCCCTGGTTTCGTCGTCAATGATCCAGTATTCCCCGTCGGGGTACTTCCTGAGTATGCCCTCCACCGGGACAGAGTAGCTCCTATCGCGGGGACAGACCATGGTCTGTCCCCGCGTTGTAGTCTGTCCCCGTGCGGTCTGTCCCTCGTGCCGCGCCGCCTCTTCAGCGGCATACACCGAGGCGACGGCCAGGGCCTTCTCCACGTCTTCGTCGACTGGGGGACAGACCACGGTCTGTCTCTTAAGGGTCTGTCCCCCGCACGAAGATATTTCTTCGCTATCCAGGCGCTTTACCAAGCCGCTTGGCCCTTTGGCATCGAGCGCTGATCTCTGATCACTGATCTCCGATCCCTCCGCGCTTTGCTTTCTAACTTCGATCGCTGAGGGACAGGGCATGGTCTGTCCCCCGCGCGGTTCCTCAGAGGTCTGTCCCTTCCCTTCACGGGGGCAGACTGTGGTCTGTCCCCGCTTTATCTGGCCATCTTCCTCGGCGGATACGGCGGCCGCCGCCGCCGCGTAAATATCCCTGAGCTTTTCCGACGGGCTTTGCGGCGCCTTTGCGAGACGGTTCTCAACCGGCTCCGGCCAGTTTTTAGCGCTCACTTCGCCAGGTGCGCCATGACGAGTTTTACCGCGAAATCCATCCGCGGATCTCTTTTTGACAAAAAGCGCGGAATAAAGGGAAATAATACCGGCAGCTTCAAGGGCTGTGAGCAGGAAAACGGAGATCCCTACTCCCGGCTTGCCGATCCGTCCCAACAATGAGACGGCTTTGATGCTTTCAAATTCACGTATCCAGTAGAAGCCCAGCGCCAGGGTAAAAAAAGGTATGATAAAACCGCCAAGAATAAATATGCGATTGGGACGGTAAACAGGATCCGCCAGGATGAAAGCGGCGAACAAAAGATAAACGGGAATAACGAAGGCCAGGACGCCGTATGAGTGGATGAAAAAAGAGCCGGGTAATGACAAGGCGCTCCAGGGATGAACGTAGTAAGAGCCGATGGAAAGCCCGAGTAGTATTCCCAGCGCCCCAAGCCCCAGGGAGCACTGGATCGCCCAGAGACGATATTTTGTTTTGGGAACTTGATCGAAGTTTTTCCTCAGCACAAAAAGATACCTCTGGTTATTATCGGCAGGAAAAGATTATTGCTTGACCTTCGCCCTGTTGATACAAAACGTTATTGCCATGTCAATCGCGTCCAGAAGGCTGTCTTCACCGGCCTGGTTCTTACCGGCTATGTCAAAAGCGGTCCCATGGTCTACTGATGTTCTGATAACAGGTAATCCGATGGTTGTATTGACACCCCTAAAGGTGACAGTCACCTTTTTTGCCGTAAACCCGCAGAGTTTCAACGGGATGTGTCCCTGATCGTGGTACATGGCAACAACGATGTCGAAAGCCCCTCCAAGGGCCTTGACAAAAACCGTGTCCGGCGGATACGGCCCGCTCGCGTCAAGACCTTCCGCCTTTGCCGCCTCAATCGCGGGAATTATTGCCGCCGCTTCTTCGTCGCCAAAAAGGCCGTTCTCCGAGCTGTGGGGGTTGAGCCCGGCGACGGCGATGCGGCGGGTTTTCCCGCCCATGAGAGCGAGGGCGAGGCCGGCAAGGCGAATGGTATCAAGTACCCTCTCTTTGGTGATAAGGTCGCAGGCGCGCCGCAGAGAAACATGGGTGGTTACGTGGATCACGTTAAGGCTGCTCTCCCCGTTCCGCGCGGACAGGAGCATGCCGTAATTTTTGGTGTTGGTGTAATGGGCGAAGATCTCGGTGTGACCTGCGAAATGATGCCCGGCGAGGTTTATCGCTTCTTTGTTAATAGGACAGGTTACTACCGCGTCGACAGCTCCCGCCTGAGCGTCCTTGAGAGCCTTCACCACATACTGAAAGGCCGCGTCGCCGGATTTTGCACCTGTTTTGCCGTAAGCGTAATCCCCCCTTCGCTCGATTACGCCGGCCTCAATAAAGTCGATGGTTCCCGGCCTACCCAGCGCTTCGCCGGGCTCCTTTACGGGACGCAGGGCCAGCGCCTTCCCGGTCACCTTCAGGGCGTCTTCCAGAACGAGCCTGTCTGCATAAACAACCGGAACCGCCTTTTTGTAGATTTCGCCCCGGTCGAGGGCCTTGAGGGTGATCTCCGGGCCTATGCCGGCGGGGTCTCCAATGCTGATTCCCAAAACAGGTCTGTCTTTGGGGACAGACCATGGTCTGTCCCCAATGTCCCCTACCATAAGTTTCCTTCTTCGTTGAAAGGCCACTCTTCAGGCCCGCCGAGGACTTCGAGCCTCTTGTCGGCCCTGGCCTCCCCCTCCATCGCTTCGCTGACGTTGATTATTTCGGTGTGGAGGCTGTCGGCAATCCTTATAATTCGAGGTCTGTCCCTCTCATGGCCGACACAGGTGCGCAGGGCAAGCTGAATCGCCTCGCGGTCGCTGCCGGCTATGGCGGGGATGCGCACGTATTCAAGCGAGCGGGAGGTTATGGCGTTGACATAGCACTTCTCAAAGTCAATTTTGTCGAAGAGCCGCCGGGTGATGGCGTGGGCTGCGCCCGTACCGTAGGCGGCGCCGTGGGTTCCGGAACTCAGATCGAGAATGACGGTGCGGCTTGCGGCAAGCCCCCCGCTGATCCATGGGGAGCAGGGGCCGGCGCCGGTCACATTGGGGTCCATGCCGTTTCCGGAAATGTCCTTGCCGATACGATCCACCACGAGAACGTCGGCGGAATCAAAAAAAATCGCGGGAAGATGGCTTCGCGCCTCTTTTAAGAGTTCCGGTTCCATCGACTCGATTTCAGTGGGCAGCATTGCTTTGAACTTGCACGTTTCAGAGTAGGCGTTTTCGAGGATAGCGAAACCCAGGATTACCGGCGCGTTTTTGATGATGGTCTTCCCGAAAAGCGGCGTCATGACGGCCATGCAGCCGAAGCCAAGCTGGTGGCAGGCATCCGCGCCTTCGCGTTTCCCAAGGCCGATGGCCATCATCTTCATGATTCCGCTTTCATAGGGCCCGCGAAAATCGGTGTGGGGCTTTACCCGGCCCGCTACGATTATGCCGTCGCATTCGGCGGCGTTTTTATCAATCCGCACCTCAAAAACCGGCTCCCCGGGGATTCCGGCAGCGGCCTCGCTCGTGCCGATGACCACGGTTTCCATCGACGACAGAATCGGGCAGCCCACGAATGCCTCGGTAACCCCGTAGCCCGCGATAAGCGCCTTCTGGCCTTCCGCGCTGGCCCCTCCGTGGCTTCCCATCGCGGGAATCACCACGGGGAAAGCGCCCTTTGACTTGACAAAATCCGCGATGGCCCTTGTGATAACGGCCACGTTGGCAATGCCCCGGCTGCCGCAGGTGATGGCGATGCGCCGCCCCGGCTTTACCGCGCCCGCCAGTTCCGGCTTCGAAAGTTCGTCAAACACAGCACGAGGTATATCTTCCGGTTCTATCCGGCCTTTATCAAAGAGCTGCCTCACCCTGAGCATACGCGGGAGCACAACCTCCCCGCAGAGCCGGCTTACCATGCCGCCCATAGCGCCTCCAAAAAGGTGACTGTCACCTTTTTTCAAGAGTAGCACCACCGCCGACTATATGCAATAATTGCGAAAAGGTGACAGTCACCTTTTTGGGGGTAATCAATTAGCCTATTGATCCTCGCCGACGATCTGACCGGCGCACTCGACACAGGCGTTCAGTTCGCGAAACGGGGGACAGACGTCCGGGTATATCCTTCCCTTGACAACGCGGTTCAGGACCTTCGGGAGACCGGCGTGGATGTTCTCGTGATCAACACCGATACAAGGCACGTCCCGGCGGAGGAAGCCCGAAAGGCCGTGACGGCGGCTGTAAGCGCCTTCCGGGATTGCGCGCATTTCTACAAGAAAACAGATTCATGCCTCAGGGGAAACATCGGCGCGGAGCTGGAAGCCTTCATGGAAGCGACCGGTTGTTCGTTACTGCCGTTTCTCCCGGCGTACCCGGCCCTCAAACGAACCACCCGCGGCGGCTGCCAGTACCTTGACGGGGAATTGCTCCACCAAAGCCCCATGGCCCTCGACCCCCTGAACCCCGTAACCGGCAGTTTCATCCCGTCAATAATCGGGAAGCAAACCAAAGTCCCCGTGCGCCTTGTGGGGACAGACCTCCGGGGGACAGACCTCGAACCGGGGACAGAGCCGCGAGGGACAGAGCCGCGAGGGACAGACCTCACGGGGACAGACCTCACGGGGACGATCCTCGTTTTTGACGGGGAAACCCCCGCCCACCTCGAAGCCGCCGCAAGAGCGCTTCGAGAAAGGGGACTGCTCAGGGTAAGCGCCGGATGTGCGGGTTTTGCCGAGGCCCTGATGGAAGCGCTTCCCTTCGGCGGGGGAAATGCAAACGCGGACATCGTCGCGCCTGTGGACAAGCTGCCCATTCTGGTTGTCACCGGCAGCTTGAACCCTGTTTCCATCGGGCAGGTTGAGGCGGCAAGGGAAAATAACGTCCCCTGTTTTGACGTCGCCGAAAAGGATCTCCTTGCGGAAGGCTGGTTTGGCTCGGAAAAGGCCCGCTCCCTTGCCGCCGATTGCAGTCGCCGGCTTCAGCAAAGAGGATTGGCAGTGCTGGGGACAGACCTTGCCGGCGGCATACATGCCGGCGGCATAACAACGCCGCCGGCGCCGGACAATTCGCGGCAAATTGCGCGGCAAGTTGCCACCGGCCTCGGGAAAATCGCACAAAGCGTCATCAACGAGACCAGCCCCGTCCATTTGGTAGTTTTTGGCGGGGACACACTGCTTGGTATAATGAAAACTTTGGGGTACAAGTACCTGAGGCCCCTGAAGGAAGTCTATCCCGGCGTCGTTTTGGCGAAAGGTGACAGTCACCTTTTTGTGACGAAGTCGGGCGCTTTCGGGGACAGGGGATTGATTTCGGGGCTTGAGGATTGGCTACGCGGGGACTAAGAAGAAGAATTCACCACGGAGGGACAATTGTCAGTACTATGGCGATAATTTTCCATCTATAATTTTATCATATTTTTTATTTTCTTCTTCCAGCAATTTTATATTGTCATTTTGCTTTTTAATTTCCAGTTCGATGATTTCTTTTCGTAATTCCAGTTCCTTAATCTTGTCCTTTTGAAATTTTCCTCTATGCGTAAGGTAAATCGCGACGATAGGTATGGAGAAAGTACCGACAACCGCTATTAAACCAAGTAAATAACCCATATTTTCCTCCTCTGCGAACTTGGTGTCTTTGCGAGATAATTTGCGATTATGCCCTCCGCGCTCTCACCCAAATACCTTCTTTATCGTCTCCTCGTACATGGCCATGTACTCGCCCGCAGATTTTTTCCAGGAGAAGTCTTTTTTCATGCCGGCCAGGCGCATGGCTTCGATGTGGGGGCGGCGGTTGTAGTAGGCCCAGACTGCCCAGCCGACGGTGTTGTAGATTGCCTGGGGTGTGAGGTCGTCGAACATGAAGCCGGTGCCCGAGCCGGTTTCCTGATCGAACTTTTCCACCGTGTCGGTGAGGCCGCCGGTGTTGCGCACTATCGGGATGGTACCGTAAACAAGGGAGTACATCTGGTTGAGGCCGGAGGGTTCGTAGCGGCTGGGCATGAGAAAAAAGTCGCTGCCCGCTTCGATAAGGTGGCTGTATCTCTCGTCGTACCCTATCTTCGCCCTGAGGTTGGAGAGTTTCGACTCAAGACTGCGGATTTCATTTTCACACCAGCCTTCGCCGGAGCCGAGTATAACGATTTGGATGTTCATGTCGCGACACATGGCATAAGCCGAGCCGTAGGCCGGGCCGAACAGTTCTCCCACGCCCTTTTGGCCGGTCAGGCGTGATATGAAGCCAATCACGGGGGTGTCAGGCGATGGGGGAAGGCCGTATTCCCTCTGTAGAACTTCTTTTGCTTTGGCTTTGCCCTCCATGTTCTTCACGCTGTATGTGGCGGGGATTAGGGGATCTTTTTCGGGATTCCATGTTGCCGTGTCGATGCCGTTGAGTATGCCCCTGTAGTCGGCGGCGCGGGCGCGCAGTATCCCGTCTAGCCTGAAGCCGTAGCCTTGAGTTTTGGTCTCTTCAGCGTAGTTGGGGGACACGGTGTTGATGACATCCGCGGAGCAGATTCCCGCCTTGAGGAGGTTCATCATGTTCCAGTCCTCAAAACCGGCGTGGTAAAAAGCCTCCCAGCCAAGGCCCGTGGCGTAAAAGTTGTCTTTGCCGTAAATCCCCTGGTAACCCAGGTTGTGAATTGTCAGAACCGAGATGGTTTTGGCGAAGTTCCCCTGCCTCTCCCCGAATTTGAGGAACACGGGGACGAGCGCGCCCGGCCAGTCATGGGCGTGGAGCACGTCGGGGTACCATTCGATTTTCTTGCAAAGCTGGAAGACAGCTCTGCAGAAGAAGGTAAAGCGCCGTGGATTGTCCAGAAAGTCCGGCTCCGAGGGCACGCCGTAGACGCCGTCCCTGCCAAAGAACTTTTCATGGTCAATGAAGTAGACCTGAACCGGGTTTTTCCCGCCGCCGGGAAGACGCCCCTCGAAGACCTCGCACCACTCTTCCCCGCCGCCCATCGGGACGCCCATCGGGCCCTCAAGGGCTTTCAGCTCGCCCTTGTTGATACAGTAATACCTTGGGAGGACAATGCGTACTTCATTCCCCTGCTTCGCGAGGGCCAGAGAAAGGGCCGAAACCATGTCGGCAAGCCCCCCGGTTTTGGCGTAGGGAACCGCCTCGCTGGATGCCATTAAGATTTTCAAGTCGCGCCTCCCTTAAAACGTTTCTTTTATTATAACCAATATTTTACGCTAATCAATGCTTTTTTTAAAAAAGGTGACAGTCACCTTTTTTTGTTCTATACTGTTTAGAGGAGCGATATATGTCAAACCTGGCTTATAAATTGGAAGAAACCTTTACTTACGCGGATTATCTTTCCTGGGACGATGACGAAAGATACGAACTCATTGACGGAGTGCCCTATATGATGGCCGCGCCTTCAATAGTGCACCAGAGAATCAGCCGTGAATTGATGGCATTGATCCACGATTTTTTAGAAGGAAAACCGTGCGAAGTATTCGCGGCGCCTTTTGATGTCAGGCTGTTTCCCGAGGAAGATGACAGCGATACCACAGTGGTTCAGCCGGATATTGTCGTGATATGCGATTCCTCGAAGCTGTCGGACGGGAAGGCCTGCAGAGGCGCGCCGGATTTGGTTATTGAAATTTTATCCGACAGCAGCATTATTATGGACCGGAAGGTAAAGGCCGAAAAGTACCTCCAGGCCGGCGTAAAAGAATACTGGATTGTAAACACCAAAGATCTTACGGTTTTGGTGAATGTCCCCACCGGCGCTCGTTATGCTTCAACGGTATACCGGGATCGCGTTCCCTCTACGGTTCTGCCGGGCATGGAAATCGATCTACAAAGGGTGAAAGCCTCATCTACGATTGCTTAAGCGCCGTAAAGATCTCTTTAACAGAAGGCGGCTTGCCGTACATCAACACGCCGATACGATAGATCTTTGCGCTAAGAATCCCGGCAAGACCGGTAGAAATATATAGAATACCGACTGATAAAAACACCTGCCAAAGCGGGATATTGGGCTCGCCGCACACCCGCGCAAGCATTACATAGGGCGAAGTAAAGGGTACATACGAACAAACGGCATAAAAAGCGGAATCAGCAAATCCGTACATTTGGCCGTATAACGCTATAAAAAACCCGGCAATCGTGAATAACATCATGGGCAGTTGCGAAGAACTCATATCCTCCATACGGCTGACCAATGAGCCCAAAGAACCGAATAGCATGGCGTAAAAGAAAAATCCCCCAATAAAGAAAATAAAAACATATGCAAAAGTAGAGGCAGGCACTTTAAAAAACATGAAAAGCATATCCGCAGACATCAATGATTTTTGATTGATGAAGTAAAACGCTATCCCAACTAAAATATTTGCGGCTATTTGTGTCAGACCCGCCAAACCGATACCTATTACCTTACCGAATATCAATGTTTCGGGGCGGGACGTGGTTATCAATATTTCCATGGCCCTTGAACTCTTTTCCTGAATCACCGACATGGCGACCATTTGTCCGCAGGTGAGTATGGTAATATATAGAAAAATGATGAATACCATCCCCTGAACCTGGCCTACAATGTTCCTAATGCCGACGTTGACCTCGTTGAGAACCGGCACGATAAAAAACCTTGCCGCGTCTGTTTCGTTAACATTGTAGTCCTCGAGGAGCTTGTATCTGTGTACATCGCTCATATATTGCCTGATTTGGGACGCGATATTGGAACCGAACACGTTTATATCGGTTTTGTAGATATACGTAGCTGTCATATCGTCCTGAACTATCACCGCCCCGGCAATATCGTCGTTTTCAACCCGGGCTGCCAGCTCGTCCTGGGCGACGGCGGCAGAAATGCCGGTAGCAAAAGACCAGATATAACCCGGAATCATAGTCTCAAGATCATCCGTATTTGGGAAAAACAGACGCCGGGGATCTACAACAATGATCTCCTGAGATGCTTTTTCGTCACTTTTCTCTTCCACGCTTTGCGATGGCGGCTCGTCCTTTGTGTTACCCTGAAACAAATTGATAATTGACGGCAGCGAAATTCCCACGGCGACGATTACAGCCATGATTATTGTTGAGGCTATAAAACCCTTATTCTTCATCTGCGCCAGAAAACTAAAGCGCAGCACTTTGAAAAATTGATTCATGCCTGTTCACCAACCTTCTGGATAAAAATATCGTTGAGTGTAAGCTCTACAAGGTGAAAGTCGTCAATATCAACACCGTTGCCGGTCAAATTGGCCAGAACAGAGCCGCACACTTCCTCCCGTTTCAGTGAAACCATGTAACCGTTATTGTGTTTTTTGGCCTCTATCACTCCGGGAATATTAAACAGGGGCGTAATATCTTTGTCGCTGCGGCGGACACGCACAAACAGGCTGTTTCGGTCGTAGCTTTGTTTGACTTTGTCGAGATTACCATCCAAAACAAGCTGCCCCTTGTCAATCATGACAACTTCCTGACAAAAATCTTCCACATAATTCATTTGATGACTGGAGAAGACAACAAGTTTGTTTTTCGAGATTAGTTCCAGCACAACGCTTTTCAGCAGCAAGGCGTTGACCGGATCAAGGCCGCTGAACGGCTCGTCCAAAACAACGATATCCGGATCGTGCAAGAGCGCGCCGATAAGCTGGATTTTCTGCTGGTTTCCCTTGGATAACACCTCAAACTTTTTCCCCCGGTACTCGGTCATTTCAAGGCGCTCCAGCCAGTAGTCAAGTGATTTCCTGGCGTCCTTTACCGGCATATTCCGCAAAGTGGCGAAGTACACCAGTTGTTCTTCAATCTTCATCTTGGGATACATGCCGCGCTCTTCGGGTAAATAGCCGACAGGCGAATAATACGAGGGCAGCGGCTTGCCATCCAGCAGGACTTCGCCCCCGTCCCGCGAAATTATGCCCAGAATCGTGCGGATCGTTGTCGTTTTCCCGGCCCCGTTACGGCCAAGCAAGCCGGTGGCGATCCCGCTTGAACAGGTAAATGATATTTTGTCTATTACTTTTTTCTCGCCAAAACTCTTTGATAGATTTTTAATTTCAAGTATCACTCTGTATTAGCTTCCTTATCAAGAAAAACGTGATTAAGATACCCTTCTTAATGGCTGCGCCCACGGAAGTGTTAGTCGTTGTACCATTGCGCAAATTTCGTTATCTCTTTTTCATCGAGGGTTACCTGTAGATCCGGGAAGCTTGCGACGGGCAGGGTGAGGGAGCCTTTTTCAATAGTATAAAAGGTCTGCTCATATTTACCGTCTTTAAGCAGATAAATGTAGACGTTGTGGTGGTCCAGGACGAACCAATATTCTTTTACGCCTATCTTCTCATAAATTTCTTTTTTCCTCCCCGAGTCCCGCGAGCTGGTAGACGGGCTTGCGATTTCCACAATCATGGTAGGGACGCCTTTGTAGTATCTGCCGTCGAATTTGGAGGGATCGCAGACCACGGTTAAATCGGGCTCAAGCCACTGCTCCCGTTTCTTTTCCAGTCCTTCAATGGTTTTCTCGTCGCCCACCTCTGCCAGGACTTTCGTGGGGTTGAACCCAAAGGGGGACAAATATGCCGCACACGGCTTACCGTGGAAATAATTACTTAATTGCCGATAAATGTCCCCCAAAACATCCTGATGGATTGGTTCCGGGGGGGCCATCATGTAGATAACCCCGTCTATGACCTCATACCTAAGATCCTCCGCAAGCAGTTCTTCCTCTGACAAAGCCCGTTGTTTGCCGCTTCTCGCGTCTTGTAGCTTCTCCAGCATGTCCGACATGGTATCTCCCTTAAAAGGTGACTGTCACCTTTTTCATTCTACAGGTGACAGTCACCTTTTTCAACCCACTCCCTTACTCCCCTATTCCCCTACTCCCTTTTCTTCTGCTATTCTTCCTTAATGGACAAACTCATCATCAAGGGCGCCAGGGAGCACAATCTAAAAAACATCGACCTGGAGCTGCCCAGGGATAGGCTTATTGTCATTTCAGGACTATCCGGATCGGGGAAGAGTTCACTGGCTTTTGATACGATATTCGCCGAGGGACAGAGGCGCTACGTGGAGAGCCTCTCCGCGTACGCGAGGCAGTTTCTGGGGCGCATGGACAAGCCCGACCTGGACTACATCGAGGGTCTGTCCCCCGCGATTTCCATCGAGCAGAAGACCACCCA